>Ga0315312_1000482_pt1 | contig 46330 bp, 36 predicted proteins | sample TDP7_MG_FD_203629 | JGI IMG/M metagenome (GOLD analysis project Ga0315312, IMG submission 203629) | Freshwater sediment microbial communities from Lake Towuti, South Sulawesi, Indonesia - TDP7 | ecosystem: Environmental > Aquatic > Freshwater > Lake > Sediment | place: Indonesia: South Sulawesi... | reverse complement strand
CGAGGCGGTGGCTCGCAACATCAAATTGACGCCGAATGATTGGGTTTTCCGGTGCAATTTGATTACTATTGCCGATGGCAAAATAGCAGACCACAGCGCCGGGCATATCTCAAACCAAGAAGCGGCAACATTGATCAGCGATTTGCAGGAACATCTCGGCAATAAAAATATACAATTTTATGCGGGCATAAGTTACAGGCACTTGGTCGTTTTCAAAGGACTTGATTTCGATGTCCAGACTTATCCTCCACATGATTTGATAGGCACACCAATCGAGAAGATATTGCCCCGCGGCAAAGGCGCTGATGTGCTGATCAATCTTATGGCTCGCTCGCAACAACTTTTTATTGACCACGATATTAATAAAGTCAGAAAAGACCTCGGCGAAAATCAGGTCAGCTCCATCTGGCTTTGGGGGCAGGGCAAAACCGCTCGACTGGAGAGTTTCCAAAAGCGCTTTGGAATCAAGGGCGCAGCCATCACAGCCGTTGACCTTGTAAGGGGTCTGGCAAAACTTGTTGGCTTTGATCTGATAGAGGTGCCCGGCGCCACCGGCTTTGTCGATACGAATTATCGAGGCAAGGGCGCTGCAGCGATAAAAGCGATGGAGCAATACGACCTTGTCTTTATCCATATAGAGGCACCTGACGAGGCATCGCATAGCGGCAACGCGGAAATGAAAAAGAAGGCCATCGAGCGAATTGACAAATACATTGTCGGACCAGTGCTCCAAGCGCTTAAGAATTATGACAACTGGCGAATCCTTGTGATGCCGGACCATCCGACGCCGGTTCGAAATGCCTCCCACTCACCTGAGCCGGTTCCATTTGCTATGGCAGGCCACAATATCGATAGCGTTGTGCGGCTACCTTTCAGTGAGGCCAACGCTGCTAAGTCGGGGCTTCAGATAGAAAATGGTTTTGAATTGATGGAGTATTTCCTAAAAACCTAAAGAAGTTTAGGCTTGAAGCCGAATTCAGTATATTGGCAAAACAAGGTTAAATTTTGGTGGATAGATTATGGCGATACTTGTGCAAAAATTCGGCGGCACCTCAGTTGCTGACGCGGCAAAGATTCGCAGAGCCGCCGAGCGAGTAATCAGGACGGTTAAGAGCGGCTATCAGGTCGTGGTGGTAGCTTCGGCACGCGGCCATCAAACAGACGAGCTTATCGCCGACGCCTTGGAGCTTAATCCCAATCCGCCGACACGCGAGATGGATCAACTGCTCAGCACCGGCGAGCAGCAGACGGTCTCGCTGTTCGCTATGGCGTTGGATGCAATGGGATACGATGCTATCAGCTTTACCGGCGGGCAGATTCGCCTGCTCACCGATAGCATTTACACCAAGGCAAGTATAAAGAGCATCGACGCTGAGCGGATCCACAGGCAGTTGGACCAGGGAAAGATCGTTATTGTCGCAGGCTTTCAGGGTGTGGATGAGCACGGCAACATTACCACGCTTGGCCGAGGTGGCTCGGACACAACAGCAGTAGCTCTGGCGGCTGCGCTGGGAGCCCAGGAATGCGAAATTTATACCGATGTTGACGGAGTTTATACCACCGACCCGCGAATATTCAAAAACGCCGTGAAAATGGACCTGATTAGTTATGATGAGATGCTAGAAATGGCCAGTTTCGGGGCTGGCGTGATGCATCCGCGAGCAGTTCAGTTTGGCAAAAAATACGATGTCAAAATTCACGTAAGAAATAGTATGAACGAAACAAATGGGACAATAATTACTCATGAGGTGCCTCAGATGGAAGGCGTAGTGGTTTCAGGAGCGACTCTACAAAAAGACATGGCCAAAATAGGCCTGGTCGGCGTCGATAACGTTCCGGGCAATGCAGCAAAACTGTTCGCTCGGCTGGCAAAGTCAAAGGTAGTGGTCAACGACATTATTCAGACAGAAATCAATCCGGAAAAGGCAAACCTGTCTTTTATGATTGGCATCTCGGATTTGCCTGTTGCCAAAAAGGCTGTCGAAGAAATCAAGGACGATCTTGGTTGCGAGCGCGTCTTTATCCGTGATGACATCGCTGAGGTCTCTGTAATCGGCGTCGGCATGAGAAGCCATTACGGTGTGGCGGAAAAAATGTTCGGCGCTCTAGCTAAGGCACAGATCAACATCGATTCAATTACCACCAGCGAAATTCGTATCAGTTGTGCCGTCAACAAAAACCAGGCCGAAAAAGCCCTTGAGGCTGTTTGTCTTGCCTTTGAGTTAGATAAGCCTGCCGATCAGCGACAAAAAGCTAATTGACAGACCAGTCTGGTGCGTGAAGATTGGCCAAGCAAAGCAATAGCATCTATGCGATGAGCAGACGCCGCCGCAATGGCATAATGATTTTGGGCCTGTTGGCGGCGGCTGTTTTTATTGCGCTTGACCACAGTTCAGTCGGGCGTTGGTGGCGGGCAGAGCCTGGTGATTTTGAAAAGTATCACGCCAAGACCTTCAAGGTTGTGAATGTCGTGGATGGTGACACCTTTGATATAGACATACCCGATAGTAATAAGATTCACACCAGAGTACGCCTTTGGGGTGTTGATACACCAGAAACCAAAGAACCGAACATGCCTGTTCAGTATTTCGGCCCAGAAGCCACTGAATTCACAGAGAAATCGGCACTTGCAGCAGAAGTCACACTATACCTGGACGAAGGGAACCGTACCAGAGACCCGTACAGCAGGTTGCTGGCTTATATTCAACTGCCTGACGGCAACTTTTTGAACGAGGTTCTGATATCGGAGGGTTATGCCTATGCGGATTTGCGATTTCGTCACAGTTTCTACAACAAGTACCAGCAGTTGCAAGGGTGTGCGCGAAGTTTGAAAAGGGGTTTGTGGGAGAAGGTGTCGCGCGAACAATTGCCCGAGTGGCTGCAACGGGAAAAACCAGACCTGCTACGGAAGAGGTGAACTGCGCTGTGACCTAAATGATGTCCCACGGCTTGCTTCTTCTCTGACTTAGGTCGCGGGCACCATGTATAATCGTAAGGACTAAAATGCGGTCAGTTTCCACACGATAGATAATCCGGTAATTGTGCAATAAAACCTCCCGAATACTTTCTTCTTCAGCTTCCGGGACAGACCTTCCCATCTTGGGAAAATTCTTGAGGGCTTCCACTGCTTCAATAATCTTTTCGATAAATCGAGATGCGTAATATTCCGAGTCTCTGCGGATATAATCGCGGATGCTCTCCAAATCCAGCAGGGCTGGTCGAGTCCATTCGATCTTCATTTGGAAAGAAGCCTTTTCTTAACTTGTTTGTGGGAAACAACGTTTCCTTCTTGTGCGGATTTCAAAGCGATGGCCAACTTTTTTTTCACGTAAAATTCGTACATAATGTCATCCCAGGTTGCTTGATCGGGCAGTTTATCAATGAGCTTCTTCGCTTCTTCCTTAACAATACTCATAATCGTTCAGCCTCCCGGTACCGTGTTCATTATGCCTCATTACGCACCCTTCCAACTGTTGACAATATCTTCTGCCAAGAATGATAGCATAAAGGGGGGTGTGGGGTCAATGAAAAAGCATATAACACAGACTGCGCGGGTTCTATCTTTGCCTCTGAAATTGGCTTTGATTGGGTTTGTTTTCCCGCAGCCGGAACGCGTGGTTGATTTTTATAATCCCTTGTTATTATTGAGCTTGCATTCATTTTCGGTCTTGCCAAATTGGCTTTGTTTTTTAAAATCGTGTTCTTTCATTCGGCATTCATTGGTCTTGTTTCGGATTTAGTATTTCCGGGACAACACCGGGCAACAGGCATCCGGAAAAGGCACCGGAGTTGTCGTGCTTAGGATTTCCGGCCCAAGGCCGGCCATTGGGTTTGTTTTGTATAATCATAGTGGGTATCAAGGTATCTGGTTACCAGGCAGTGATTATCAGAGTATCGGGTTATCAGAGCGATCCTTCCTGATTTCCTGTTATCCTGATCAACTGCACCCTGTTATCCTGGTTCCCTGGTTTCCCTATTTTATCTCCAGTATCCAGAATCGAGTATCCAGCATCCACTATCCTTATTGACCATTCACTAACGACCAATTTTGACTGGGCCTGCTGGCTCCAGGACCGTGCCACGCTGTGGCTTCCGCCGTCGCACAAGACTATGGCGGACAAGTAATGACATGCAATCTGAATTGTCTATTAATCTGGCGCCTACGAGCGGTTTATTGTTTGCCTGCTGGCAAACATAATTTAATTTTAACATATTTTCAAGCAAAAGTCAACAAAAAACGGCCCAAAATCGCTTTTTTGAGCTTTTTTGAGCCGCTCTGAGCGCTGTCGAATGGGTCTACCGAAAAGTAATTTTAAGGATATAATATGAACCCTGTGGATAAACCACAGGGCTTTCGGAGAGTGAAAAATGCAAAAGGTTTTTGGGTATTTGTTGACGTGGACAACTTATGGAAGCTGGTTGCAAGGAGACAGACGCAAATACGTCAAAAACGGCAAAATACTCGACCCTAATCCTTCACTGGAACGTACGAATAAGGAAAATATGAAGTATCCCAAAATATCGTTGACTACTGCGCAAAGAGAAATCATCGCAAAGGCTATAACTGAGGAATCTGCCAGCTTAAACCAGAAGATTTACGCAATTGCTGCCGGGAAAAGTCATATCCATTTGGTAACGGATGGTAATTTTATCTCGGCTGCTTCTGCAGTGAGTCATTACAAAAATGCTGCAAGGCTGGCTATGGAAAGTAATGGATTTGTCGGCAGGTTGTGGACAAAGGGATTTAGTGTTCGTTATTGTTTTGATGAAAACCAGTTAAATAAGGTAATACAATATGTAAACCGCCATAATCGAAAGTTTCAATCCAAATCCAAAAGCCCACCGGTTTATCCGGTGGGTTAATAATGTCCCCCGCCGTTTCATCCAGTGTGTTAAGTTTCAATCCGAAAGCATGCCGGTTTTTACTCATCTCATCAAAAATTGCAAATCCTTACAATTGAGGAATTACTTGCAGGGCACAAAATAGATTACCCCGATATCGCCGGCGTCAACGTAACATTCCGCCGCGCGCAGAAAGCCAAAGGCAAACAAAACCCCCACCCCGAATTCGATTATCCCGAGCAGCAGTAGCAGGTATTTATTTCTACATCGCAGCGAAGGTACGTATTTTGAAGAAACGGATTTACCTTTTGTTTTCCAGTTTATGTTTTACCGAATTTCGCTTATAATAATGCAGTTTCATATAGGGTAAAGTAAAGTCGGAGGCAGATATGCGACTGCGGAGTGTCACGATTAAAAACTTCAGGGCATTGCGAGAGGTAACAGTAAATCTCTCGGATATGACGGTCATCATCGGAGAAAACGACTGTGGGAAGACCTCAGTAATGCTGGCTCTGCAAACATTTTTTGAATCTAAGAAACTCGATAGTGAGTCTGACTATTTTAAAAAAGGGGTATCTAATCCTGTAATTATTGAGGTTAAATTTGACCAACCTGAGGAAGTGCTTGCAGAACCGCCGGTAGCTACCGCCAAAGAAATAGTGGTAAGACGAACATTTGCTTTCAACCAGAATGCAATAAATGAGATTCAAAAAGGCGGCAAATGGGAGAAAATAACTGATACTAAGATGAAAGAAATATTGCCCGATTTCGTTCTTGTACCGGCTTCTCGAAATTTAGAGAGTCAAAGCAAAATGACCACAACAGGCCTTTTGGGAAAACTCCTCAGGCCACTCATTAAACAAATAATTGTGGCAGAAGGCGCCACCTCAGCAGCCGAACTGAAGAGACAAATCCGTTTGGGTGTTGCGCAAAGAATAGCAGATGTGCAAGATACTATGCGTGAACAACTTAACAATCCAAACCTAAAGTTAGATCATGAAGTAGATGTTGACCCGTTGCAAGGGATACAGATACCTGTCTCTATGAGCGATGAGCGGGTAGACCAAATCCCAATTGAAAACAGGGGTGCTGGAATTCAAAATAGCTTCATATTGGCATTGTTCAGAACATATGCGAAATATGAAACACCTAATTTCATTCTTGCTATCGAGGAGCCGGAGAACAGCTTGCATCCGCGAGCGCAACGTGAAATGAGATGGGCAATGCAGGAGTTGAGTAAGAAATCACAGGTAATTTGCACAACTCATTCCCCGGTATTTCTAGATTTGGGACGTCTTGAGGATAATGTAGTTCTTAGACGAAAGAGTGACGGTGCAACTGATCCCTCTTATTTTTCTTTGCGGAAGGCTGAGGAAATAAATGAGCTGAGGGAGTTAATCGGAGTAAAAGTTTCAGATGCTCTTTTGGGTGGTGGTGGAAATTGTACATTGATTGTTGAAGGAGAAACGGAACTTTATGCTTACCCGCACCTGTTCCGGTGTATTGGTTTGAACCCGCGTAGTTTGGGTATATCGATAATTTCTGCCGGAGGTTCCGATGTTGAGAAGATGTCGATGCACGCAAGAATACTTAATGCATACAACCTGCCCTGCATTATCGTCCTTGATAAAAATAAAGAAAAAGAGGCCGAGGAATTAAGGGCTAAAAAGATACCTAATGTTAGGGCTGTGTATGTTTTACAAAAGGGCAACTTTGAAGAATACCTGCCCAAAGAGATTGTAATCGAGGTCATAAACGAGATCTGCTTAAAGAATTTGCCAGATGAATTGCGCAAAGATGTGCAACAGATAAGCAAGTTTGATATTGATGAGTCCAAACCTATCGAGAATCAGTTACGAAAGCTCGTTCATGAGAGATATGTTGGCGAGCGATTTGCGTTTCTCAAATTGCCGCTTGGCCAAGAGGTAGGGAAACGTATGGTGGAGAGGGGGATTAAACCAGACGGCGAGATCGCTACGATTCTAACATCAGCAAAAGATATAGCGATAGCTTGAAGTTTATAAATTACTGTAGAATGTGGGCCAAAACAAAAATTGTATATGGAGGTATCGTTCAAGAAGTATAGACTATCTCGCCCCGCGACTTGAAATTCTGACTTGGGGGTCAATTATTTATGTCGAAAAAGAGTGAGTTTCTTATAATCCGCAAGATGCCCGGTGTTCATCTGTGCTAATCAGTGTCTAAAAACCTCTGTGGCTTAGAGATTGTATTCTTTGATTTTTCGGTAGAGGGTTCTTTCGCCGATGCCTAAGATTTTTGCGGCTTTTTCGCGGTTGCCCTCGGTCTTGGCCAAAGTGTCTATTATCGCCTGTTTTTCCAGTTCATTTAGCGATACGCCTGCCAAAGTGCTAGTAGCACCCCTGCCAGCAGCTAACTGCCGCACCTGGTGTATTTCAGGAGGAATATCAGCCACATCGAGCTTGTCCCCGTCACACATCACTACCATAGTCCTGATGCAGTTTTTGAGTTGGCGAATGTTGCCGGGCCAATCGTAGCCCACAAGAACTGACATAGCTGCATCCGTGATACCAGCAACTTTTGAGCCTATTTCCGCCACAGCTTCTTTGAGGAAGTATTCCACAAGCGCAGGTATATCTTCGGCTCTATCACGCAAGGCGGGCAGCGTGATATTGACACCTTTGATTCTAAAGTATAAATCCTGTCGGAATTTCTTTTCTTCTATGAGCTTGGTTAAATCATGATTTGTTGCGCTGATAATGCGGACATCCACTACTGTTGGCGTATTGGAGCCAACCGGTATGACCACGCCGTCTTCGATAACCCGCAGCAGCTTGGCCTGCATATTGAGCGGCATATCGCCGATTTCGTCCAGCAGCAGTGTCCCTTTGTTGGCTATCTCGAACAGGCCTTTTCTGTCACTGCTGGCTCCGGTAAATGCACCCTTAACGTGCCCGAACAGCTCGCTCTCCAATAACGTTTCGCTCAGGCCGGCACAATTTATCGGCCTAAAAGGTTTATCCCGGCGTGGTGAGTTGTTATGAATCGCTCTGGCCAGCAATTCTTTGCCCGTTCCGGACTGCCCCTCAATTAGGACGGATATATTTGTCGGTGCTACACGCTTGAGCACCTCGAAAATGCCCTTCATCGCCGGGCTGGTGCCTCGCACGCCCTCAAATTGGAATTCCTCAGCCTCGATTTTTTCGGTTTTCCCCCGCCAGAGGCGAGGTGCAGCCCAGGCTTTTCGAGCCGCTTGGCCTACAAGTGTGCGAAGCTGGTCAATATCGATTGGTTTGACAAGATAGTCATAAGCACCACGCCTTATGGCTTCCTTACAGTTATCAATGGTCGCATAAGCGGTTATTAAAATAACTTCCGTATTGTCATTGTGCCTCTTGGCTTCTTCCAGTATTGCCAGCCCGTCAACGTCACTATTGAGCTTCAAGTCGGTAACAACAACATCTACTCGCTGCTGGCGAACAATCTCCAGAGCATCTTTGCCACTGTAAACAGCGATTGCTTTTACGGGCATTTTTTCCAGCGCTTCAACAATTCCGTCCGCGTGGTCACGCTCGTCATCGACAACAAGAATTATGCCTTTGTCCACCTTCAAAGCGACACCTCCGCTAAGTTGTTATCTCCACTTAGCAAGGGCAATTTTATAGTAAATAGTGTACCCTTGCCTGGCTCACTATTAACGGTGATTGTACCATGGTGAGCTTCTACGATTTTTCTTGTCGTCGGCAGGCCCAGTCCGCTACCTTCAGCGCGAGATGAATGATAAGCACTGAAAATGGTAGGCAGCCTATCTGCGCTAATACCGACGCCCGTGTCGCTTATTTGAATCACTGCATGATTGTCGTGCCTATCGGTTCTTACCATCAGCTCGCCGCCGTTTCCCATAGCTTGCTGGGCGTTGATAAATAGATTCAATATGGCTTGCTTTAACATAGCCGCGTCGACTTTACAGATAAGCGCTCCACTATGTAAGCCTTGCCGAATCGTTATCGAGTGGCTGTAAGCTTGCGGCGAGTAAAAATCGATCATGTCGCCCACCAACTGGTTAATATCAGTTCTGGCCAACTGCGGCTCGGGCCGGTTTATATAGCGCAGAAAGCCCTCGAGCATCTGCTCAAGTCTGCTTGTTTCTTTTTCAATCACTGCTATTTTCCTAAGCGCCCTTTTCAGCCTCTGCTTGTGTTCGTCGGAGCTTTTGTTGCTGAAATCGGTAGAATCTGCTGCCTCCAGCTCTTCGGCTATAAGCTTCAAGTTAATCTTTATAGTGGAAAGTGGATTTTTGATCTCGTGAGCAAGCTGACCCGTCAGCTTACTTAATTCTACGAGCTGTGAAGCCTGATTGTTTTTATTTACAAGCTGGGCCACTTATTGGCCTTTCACCCAAAAGACCTGAAAAGCGTACTGCCGCAAATGTTTTAGACAGCTATCGTTGCCTGTTTTGGCCTGGCCCGTTAGGTTACTTGACCGGCCGCGGACCGATAGATTCCCTTGGCGCTACCGGTTTTTTTCATCTTTTTTCTTTCGCAGTTCAGCAAGAGCTGCCCTGCGGGAGAGCTTGAACCTGCCTTGCTCGTCAATGGCTATCAGTTTTACCGGTATTATATCCCCTACTTTACAAACATCATCGATGTTCTTGACGAAGCTGTCACTCAGCTCACTGATATGGCATAAGCCTTCCACTCCCGGCGTGATTTCGACAAACACTCCAAAGTCTTTCACCGATACTACTTTTGCCTGCGTATATATGCGTCCTACCTGTGGAGGCTGTGTGAGCGATTCAATAATTTCTTTGGCCTTGAGATGCCCGTCGCCGCCCAAACAACTTATGTAAATAGTGCCATCTTCTTCAATTTCGATGGTTGTGTCGGTCTGGTCCTGTATGCTCTTAATCATTTTGCCGGCTGGGCCGATTATTTTGCCTATATATTCAGGGTCGATTTCGAGCGTTACCAGCTTCGGCGCATATTTACTTAGCTCAGCCCTCGGTTCACTGATAACTGTGTTCATGACTTTCAGTATTTCCAGACGGGCTCTTTTTGCCCGCGCTAAGGCCTGGACTATAGCATCGTGGTCCAGTCCCTCAGTTTTAATGTCGAGCTGTATAGCGGTGATGCCATCAGCGGTGCCGGCAATTTTGAAATCCATCTCACCAAAATGGTCTTCCTCGCCGATGATGTCGGTAAGCAATTCCCGTCTGCCGCTTTGGTCAGTTACCATTCCAATTGATATGCCAGCCACCGGTTTGCTAATCGGAACGCCGGCGTCCATTAAAGCCAATGAGCCGCCGCAGACCGAGGCCATCGAGCTGGAACCATTCGACTCGGTGATGTCCGAGACCAAACGGACGGTATAGGCGAATTTATCCTCGGCCGGCATTACCGGCTGCAGGGCCCGCTCCGCCAGAGCGCCGTGCCCAATTTCTCTTCGGCCAGGCCCCCGAATCGGTCGCACCTCACCAACAGAAAATGGTGGAAAATTGTAATGAAAAGTAAAACTCTGAGCATATTCATCTAACAAGCCATCGATAATCTGTGCATCCCTGATGGTGCCCAGAGTTGCGCTTACCAGCGCTTGCGTTTCGCCACGCGTAAATAATGCTGATCCGTGAGTTCTGGGCAGAACCCCTACCTCGCAAGAAATCGGGCGGATTTCATTATAACTTCTGCCATCAAGCCTTTTTCCGTCCAGCACTAACTGGCGGACTACCTCGCCCTCTATCTTTTCAGAGATGCGCTTGAACATCACCTTATCGCATCGCGGCTCAGCTTTATGCACAAGCTCCGTGACATCTGCTGTGGGATTAGCTGCAAGGCCACAGTATTCGACAGCCAACTGATCGAATAGCTCTTGCACAGCGGTATTGCGCTGCCGCTTATCAGGTATCTGCTTGAGCTCGCGCAGTTTGTCCGCTATTTGCAGGCGCATTTGTCTATAGAGTTCCTGGTCAATCTCTACGAGCGGCATTTCCTTCTCGACGCTGGTCTTTTCGCGCAGCCGTTCTATTATGTCGCAAACCTGACAGATGGTTGCTTGTGCGGTCTTGATAGCCTCAGCGATGACGGTTTCGGACAACTCTTTTGCACCGACCTCGATCATGTTCACCCGGTCTTTGCGTCCGCCAACAAGTAGATTCAGGTCGCCGGCCTCCAACTGCTTGTGTGTTGGGTTGATCACAAATTTTCCGTCAATTCTGCCCAATCGGCAGGCACCAATTGGTCCTAAGAAGGGAATCTTACTTATGGTCAGTGCCGCGCTGGCACCTATAATTGCCGGCACATCCGGGTCGTTTTCGCGATCTGCACTCAAAACGTTCACTATAATCTGCACTTCCTGCAGATAGCCATCGGGAAATAGCGGCCGGATGGGTCTGTCGATCATTCTGGCAGTAAGGATTTCCTTGGTGCTGGGTCTTCCCTCTCGCTTGATAAAGCCGCCTGGGAATTTGCCGGCAGCACTTTGTTTTTCGCGATACTCAACGCTTAGCGGGAAAAAGTCAAAGTCCTCGGTTATAGCCGGTGCCGTTACTGCGCAAACAAGCACCACGGTATCACCATATTGGACCGTCACCGCTCCGTCTGCCTGTTTAGCAACTTTGCCTGTTTCGATTGATAAAGTTCGGCCCCCAATTTCGCCTTCTACCCTGTGTACATCAGACATTTACTACCTCGTCACACCATAAAAATAAGAATGAAGAATTGAGAATTCAGAATGTAGAATTTTTTTAAGTTTTTAATTCTCAATTCTTAATTCTATAGTCTTTTTACTTTCTCAAGCCGAGCCGGGATATAATTTTCTGATAGCGCTTGACATCTTTTGCGCTGACATACTTGAGCAAAGCCGCTCTGGTGCCGACCATTTTCAGCAATCCACGCCTGGACGAATGGTCTTTGGGATGAACCTTGAGATGATCGGTCAGACTATTGATACGCTGTGTCAGCAGTGCGACCTGCACTTCCGGCGAGCCGGTATCTCCATCGTGCGTCTCGAAATCATCAATAATTTTCGTCTTTTCCTGCTTTGTTAGCATTTTTGGCCAGGACTCCTTCTTTTTGCGTCCGTACCTTGCATTTCGGGACAGGTACGGCTCGAGGTTTATATTTTGCGTCTGTCATCTATAACTTGCTGTCATTAACAGACTATACACCAAACATACGCCCTTTAGGCGAACTCTACAAACCGTTACGGCTCCAAATGTTAGATTATAGTCAGCCACTGGAACTTTGCAAGCCCTTTCTGCAACAATCGTCTGCAGTCAGCTTATGGGATTGCCACGCTCGGCTGCCAAAGGAAAGCCTTAATGATGCCTGTGCAATCAGTGGTTCAAGCTCTGTAATACGGTACGGATGACCTGAGCTGAGCGTTTCAGGCCGGCCTGCTCGTCAGCAGACAGTGGGCTGGTGATAATCTGTTCTATGCCGGACTCACCGATTACACAGGGTACGCTCAGGCAGATATCGTCGATCCCGTACTCGCCCTTGAGCAAAGTGGACACGGTCAGCACGCTATGTTCATTCCGCAGAACAGCTTCTGAGATGCGTACCAGCGACAGACCAATGGCGTAGTACGTCGAGCCTTTGTAATCGATAATATGGTAGGCAGAGTCGCGGACAAGCTCAGCGATCTTTTTCTGCTCCTCTTTCCAGTTGCAACGCCTGCAAATAGCGCAATACTGGCTGATAGGAGCGCCGGCAATATGCGCCATGCTCCAGGCGGCGACCTCGCTATCACCATGTTCACCGATGATGTAAGCGTGCACGTTTCTGGCGTCTATGCCGCAATGTTGGCTTAACATATAGCGGAAACGGGCGGTATCCAGCACCGTCCCTGAACCGAAAATACGCTCTCGTGGCCAACCCAGCTTTTCCAGAGCCAGTTGGGTTAACGCATCCACCGGATTTGTGACCATAACCAGAACAGCCTGGCTATCGTGCTGTTTGATCTGTTCCATAATAGAGCCTACTATCCGGGCGTTTCGTTGGATCAACTCGGTGCGGGACTGCCCGGGAGCCTGCTTGGCCCCTGCGGTAAGAACAATCATGTTCGCGTCGGCGCAATCGGCGTAGTCACCCGGGCGGACTGTAACCGGCGGAATGAAAGGCAGACCGTGGGAAAGGTCCATCACTTCGCCTTCCACCCTTTTTGGGTCGATGTCAATCAGCACGATCTCTCCGGCCAATCCTGTGCTCATCAGCGCGTAGATATACGTGGTTCCGACGGAGCCGGCTCCTACTACAACTACTTTCCTTTCCCGCTTTTGCACTCTTTTCCTTTCGCCTAAAATAAGAGCTTCTAACAAAAAGAGATTGCTTCGCTTCGCTCGCAATGACGTCGCATTGTAGTCATTGCGAGGAGCGTAGCGACGAAGCAATCTCTGCGACTGTACGATGTAGGGTATTTCATTTTGTTAGAACCTCCAAATTCGGGCCCAATGGAATCACTTTGCTGTTTTTGCTTCCAGGAAAGCTTCCAATATCGCTGCGGCGGCAACGGCATCAACTCTTTTTTTCTTTTTACTTCTGCTGAATCGACCGGCAGCCAGCCTTTGCTCGGCACTAAAACTGCTCAGGCGCTCATCTTGGAGGTGGATAGGAATATGTAAGTGCTTCTTAAGCTCTTGGGCAAAGTCCAAAACCCGCCTGGTCTGGGCACTGGCCTTTCCGTCCATACTTAGCGGCAGGCCCAGCACAATAGCTTCGACATTTTCATTTTTGACTATATCTGCAATTTTTGGCAGCAGTCTCTTCTGCCCAGCAATGGCAGCCAATGGTGTTGCGAGCGTTTCGGCAGAATCACAGATTGCTAAGCCGGTGCGTTTGTCGCCGTAATCTATTGCCAGATACCTCATCGCTGTTCTGCTGCGCCGTGTTTGCCGATGGGCAGGACCCAGTTATAGAAATTTTTCGCCACGATGCTCTCTTATCAACTCGATCAGGTCTTTCAGCCTGTGGGCCTGGTCAATATGACAGACCAGCGTGGCATCGGGGCTATGAGCTACGACCATATTCTCCAGCCCTATGGCCGCAATCAGGTGGTTTTCGTCTTCGGTGACGATGATGTTGTTCTTGCAGTCGAGTAATTCGCTGGCACCTGCGACCACGACGTTTTTATTTTCATCCGAGCTGATAATGTCTGCAAGAGCCACAAAAGAGCCCATATCGAGCCAACGGCAATCCAGTCTGATAGCGTAGACATCAGCAGCTTTTTCCATGACGGCGTAATCGATGCTGATCTTTGGCAGCTTGACATAATAGTCCTGCAGTGTCTGTTGCTGGCTGGGAGTGTCCCAGCCAGCCCTAATCTTGCCAAGTGGCTCGGTGGCCTCCGGCAAGAATTTTGCCAGGTTGGCTAAAATCGTCTTGGCCTTCCAGACAAACATGCCTGAGTTCCACAAGTATTGTCCGCTGGCAAGATATTCTCTGGCGGTTGCCTCGTCCGGCTTTTCCCTGAACGCTTCGACACGATGTAGCTTATTTGCGCAATCAGGACATGCTTTGGCGGGGCCGCATTTTATATAGCCAAGCTGCGTGCTGGGAAAGCTGGGCTTTATGCCGAATGTGACCAGATGATCGGGATTTCTATTTATAAAAATGAACGCGTCTTTGAGAGCTTGCTGGAGCACCTCGGCTGGCTCGATTAGCTGGTCGGCTGTAACCACCGCCATTTGCGCTTCGCCGTCTACCTTTGTAAGTATACTTGCCGCCAATCCGATGGTGCCGGCTGTGTCGCGTACCTCAGGCTCAGCGATGACGTTGTTGAACGGCAATTCCGGCAGCTCCTCACGCACTAAGTCTGCGTAGCCTGCATTGGTCAGGACAATTATATTTCTGGTATCGAAAACCGGCAAAAGCCGCTCAAAGCAACAGCGAAGAAGTGTCTGGCCGTCGAGAATCTTCAGGACCTGTTTAGGGCGTTTTTCCCGGCTGAGTGGCCACAGTCTTTTGCCCGTGCCCCCTGCCATTACCACTGCATAGTTCATAGGCAAATTCCTTCCAGCAGATATATTTATTGGACACGGATTCACACTGTTTGATAACTACTAATGTTTTGCCGTGTTAATCTGTGTTAATCCGTGTCAAAAAACTATCAGACCAGATACGCAGTGTCAACATCGGTCATCGATCGGATTTGTTGCGCCAATTCTTCGTATCCATCGCCTTGCTTGCCCATAAGGGCAAAAGTGGCTTCCTTGCCAAGCTCAACGGCTGGCTGGTCATAAGGATTGACCCCAAAAAGGGCGCCGGCAAAAGAAGTCGTAACCTCGTACAGATAGATAAACTGGCCAATGGTATATGCGCTTATTTCAGGAAAGATAACAGTAAGACAAGGACGTTTGCTCTGCAAAAGGGCGTACTCGGTAGCCTTTTTCTCATTATTGAGCAATGTGGCTAAATCTTTACCAGCAAGATAGTTAAACTCAGGGGCACAATCAGGAGCCGGCCCAATTCTAAGGTCTGTGCCGAAGTCGTCTACCGCAAGAAAAGTGAACAACTTGTCGTTCGGTCCTTCGCGGTATAACTGTATCTGGCTGTGCTGGTCAGTCGCACCAAGAGCCTTGATAGGCGTAGGCCCTATATGAACTTCATTGCCCTTCAGGTTTTCGGCCTTGCCCAGACTTTCAGCCCAAAGTTGCCTGTACCAATCAGCTAAATCCTTCAGGTGGTAACTGTACGGCATCATTACTGAAATTTTCTTGCCGTGATTATAGAAGTAGTAGTTTATTGCAGCGATGATTGCAGCAGGATTTTTGAAAAAATCTTCGCAGCTAACTCTCTTGTCCATGTCCTGAGCACCTGCCAGAAGCTGCTCTATATCAATTCCGCACATAGTGGCGCTAAAAAGTCCCACAGCGCTAAGCACGCTAAATCTTCCTCCAACATCCTCTGGAATTTCAAGAGATCGTAACTTATCGGTGCTAGCAATTCTGCGAAGTAAGCCTTTCTGAGGTTTGGTAATTACTACCACTCGCTTCTTATAACCGTCAAAACCTAATTTTTCCAAGAGCATCTGGCGAACAATCATAAATTGACTGATGGTTTCAGCCGTCGCGCCGTCCTTACTGATAACGTTAAAGATAGTCTCATCGAGCTTGTCTCTGATCCAATCTAAAAACGAAGTCAGTTGTGCAGGATCTATATTGTCGAAAACAAAAAGACGCGGGCCTTTGCGCTGCAAGTCGGCCAGATTATACATATAGGGACTAAGAGCAGTTTGTAATGCGATATTGCCCAGAGCTGAACCGCCAATACCAAATACAACTAGGTTTTCACACTCGTCTTTAAGCTCGGCAGCGAGTGCTTTGACTTTTTTAGATGTTTGGGTATCGTAAGGCAGTTGCCTATATGCTGGTCTTTCTTCCTTATTTTTGTTAAGCCTGGTAATCAGTGGCATAAGCCGCTGCCCAAGAGCTTTTAGCTGCTCGTGCTCAATGCCGTTCTCAGAACCGATAGCTTCTGCAGTTGCGTTTTTATAATACAATCTTACTTGTGCTTGCATCACTTACGTACTCCTTTGACTGGTGCATTTCATAAGTTCTGTTTTAATTGAACTTCGATGGTCTCTTTAGTGCTCCGGTCAAAATTAAAGCTGCCGGTTAATTCACGCTCGCCAAGCTTTGCACTAACTTTGTATTGACCAAAGAAGCCCCGAAAGCGCACTTGTCCTGCTGCATTCACTTCTGCTTCGGTCTGTGTCCACCAAGCCCCTTTGATTAAACGTTGCAACTCTTGGTAAGCGGGCTTGGGCGTCATATCCGCTCGTACCAGTCCAGCCGGTGCTCTCTGCCAGGCGTCTTGGTCTGTGAAATCCCACCAGGTAATTGCCTCAACAGCAGGGTGCGAGAAAAGAACACGATAGAATTCAGCGACCTGCTGAGCCTGGCGTTTTTCACCCTCCGGCGTAGTCTGCCAGCCCTGCTCAGTTCTGGGGCCTGAGACGAGGGTGGTCTCGGTGAAATGCAGCGGCTTTCCAAATTTGGCAAACTGTTCGCAGACCTGCCATGTCCGGCCTGCTCCCCAGTAGCCTCCGTGCATATGTGATTGAATGCCGATGACGTCGTAAAGCGGCTGGCCGTTTTCGTCTACAAGCTGAGAGAGCACGTTCTCAGCAAAGGCAGCATCGGTTCGATAGTCGTTTATGACCAGTATGGCCCCGGCGTTGCCTTGACGCGCCGCCTTAAATGCCGCCCGGACGTATGCACCTACCCCCATTCTACGGATGGCCTCGGTCAGCTTCGGCGCACGCTCTTTCGCCTGCGGGCGGTCGTAATGCGTCGCCTCGTTGACCACATCCCAGATGTCGATATCGTTTTTGAATTTCTCAGCGCAACGCCGGATGTGCTCGAACTGCGCCTGCATTGCCGCCTCGGGGCTGTCCGGCAGCCACTTAGGCTCAACCCAGTTCCAGGCCAAGGGATGTCCCTTGGTCGTCACATCATGAGCCTTGCACCAGCGGACGATTTCGGCGGTGCGAGCGTCGTCAGGTTTGCCCTGCTCAAACTCGTAGTTCCACCAGTAGAAAGGCAGCGTGGCATAATTCAGGAGCGAGGCGAAACGCTCTTCGTAGGCAGCGTTGCCTTCGGCTGTCCTGCATCGGCCTAACTTAAAAATGTTGCATCCGAACAGGAACTTGTGTCGCGTCTGCTCGATTTTTACAGACTTGGCGCCGGCGGCAAGCGGTTTGCCGTCCGGACCAAGAAGCCTCAACACCGCGTCGCCCTTACGGCACTTTTCAATTCGGGCGTCAGCCTGCTCAAGAACATAACTGGGTGACATTTCCGCGTCAGACTGCCGTGCACCAAGTCCAGTGATTGGAACCGCTAACGATGCGGCGCCCAGCCCTGCCATTTTGAGAAAATCTCGTCGATTCATAGCGCTTACCTCTACTTTAGTCTACACAAAAGGCACAACCTGATACCGGCTGTGCCTTTAATTGTTCAGCCGCGACAACTGGATTTATACAGCCTCGTTGACCATTTTGATGTCCTTGAACCGGCAGAAAAGCGTCAATTCCGGCGTTATGTCACCGTAGCATGTCTGCCTGTGCAATCCGTTCGCCCAATTCTTCCATAGTTTCCTCACATCGCCGTCCACCCTGACGGTAATCTTGGTACGACAGCCTCTATCGTCCGCAAGGGAGACCGGCGTCTCGATGATTTCGCCCGTGAAATATGGGATAGAATCGGTTCCGAGCAGTATCGCCTGGGTGACTTTCTGGCCGACGCGCATCTGCACCTGTGGCACAACGCCTTCCTGACGCTCCATAACTGTTCTTATCTTGTATGGAGCTGTAGGGCCGGCAGGGCCATCCATCTTAGTGCTGCCCAGACAGTGAGCCAGTATTATGGCATTTTTGGACTCGTCAACCGTAGGGTCGCTGATAAAGCCGGGCCTTCCTACCAGTCCCTGGAATATGATGTGAGTCATGGCGGACGGCAGGTCCGATTCGCAAATGCCGCCCAGCCCCATATCGTTCAGCCTGGTAAAGCCCAGACATGGATACGCGGGAAGCTTTATGGTTTTATCCCACATTGTGCCGTAGCAATCGACGGTCATCACCGTGGCATCCTCTTGGTCCAGCAATCTTTCAAAGGCCAGCGCCAATTTGCAGGACTTAAATATGTTTTCTCTGGGCGGTTCGACAACTTGTTCTGCCTGCTTAATCCAGCGCTCGGTTTCGGCTTTCGCTTCTTTGTCATCTACAGCGTTATATGCATCCTCTACCTGTTTGAGCTCGATCTGCTTGATCTCGGTTCCGAATTTTTCTTTCATGCTCTCGGCGTATTTGTCAAAAGACCTGGTTGTAACGTTGAGAATCTTGGCCTCTCGCAAATGATGAATCGCACGGAAAGGCCTTATAGCAACCGCCAGTTGCTTATAGTCTGTGGTGAGCATACATTCCATCTTTGCCCCCAGTTGCTGTTTTTGCAGGTTGCCAAATCCGGCCCATTCGTGCCCGGAATACGGCACAGCAAAGACAACCGTGGGCTTACCCACGCTGAGAATCTCGTTGAGGATTGAGCCTATTCCTATCGTAACGTGGGTCGCTAAAATGCCATCAACATTTTTTAGCTCACCTACAAGCGCGCGGACCTGGTTGGGGGAGGTCACCAGCTCATCTACAACGAAGTCCACATCTGATAATTCGTCTTTTAACTTCGCAAACTGCGATTCATAGAATCGGACTTCCTCTGCCAGATTCAGGCTCGGTTTAGGCCAGTGAGGATTGGGCAGCCCCATATACATCCTGGCAACTTTGACTTTTGTTCTTCTGCAGCCTGGACTTATAAGCCTTGACGCTTTTGGACTTGCCGCTGCTAACACCTTGGCACCAACAAGGCACGCTGCGCTTCCTGCCGCCGTCAGTTGCAGAAATTCTCGTCGATTCATTCCATTTTCCATCTCAATCTCCCTTCTTTACCCTGCGGTAAAACCGCGGACTAAACATTTATTTTTGAAAGGCAAGCGTATTTTACCATCAGTGATTTTGTCTGTCCAGAGTTAAACTCAACGACCACGACACTGTTTTCGCCCATATCAGCAAATTCTTTGACCCTGCCCACGCCAAAAGATTTGTGCCGCACCAATTCGCCCGGAGTAAAGTCCTGCATTGAACAATGGATTCCCGCTTGCGCGGGAATGACAGTATTGGTTTCGATAAAGTCGCAGCCCAATTCAGATAGAAACTGCGAAGGTATCGTCCGTAGCGTCTGCCCCCGTACGGTGCGGTATCGGGCATAGCTTATGTATAAGCCCGCTTTGGCGCGGGTTATGCCCACAAAAAATAGTCTCCGTTCTTCTTCGAGACTTTCTTGGGGATCTTCCTGCCCGTCACTATCTCGCCTTTGGTGTGGCAGCAAGCCATCTTCAAGGCCGATGATGAAAACGTTTTCAAATTCCAGGCCCTTGGCGGCGTGCAAGGTCATCAAGGCAACGCGGTTGCTGGAGGTGTCGTAGCGGTCCACGTCGCTAAACAGAGATATTTGTTGAAGATAATCGACCAGCGACGGCTGTTCAGCCTGCTGGTCATATTGAGCAACTCCATTTATCAACTCGTTGACGTTTTCAATCGCGTCTTGGCCTTCGGCACCGGCTGCCTGCAAGGACTCTTTCAGCCCGGATTCGACAAGAACCCGTTCAGCAAGCGGAGCAACTCTACCGGTCATGCCTTTTTTGAATCCTTCGAGCATATCGACAAAAGTGGCGATTTTAGCTTTTGAAGTTTTGGGCAGAGACTCGATGTGCTCGGTGCTCTTGAGACCCTCGAACAAGCTTATATTATTGCGGGCAGCATAAAGGCGAATCCTGTCGATGGTGGTTTTTCCTATGCCGCGTGCCGGCGTATTGATGATGCGCAGCAGCGCAATTTCGTCATCAGGATTGACAAGGATTTTCAAATAAGCAAGCAAATCTTTGATTTCCTTTCTATTGTAGAACTCCACGCCACGAACAATCTGATATGGTATTTTATTGTTGATAAATGCCTCTTCAAGCACCCTGCTCATGGCATTGACACGGTAGAATACGGCCATATCTTTCAGAGAAGCACCTTCTGCGCTGCGCTTCTTTACCTGCTGGGCAACAGCCTGAGCTTCTTCCGACTCGTCCTCAAAAGCCGTTACCTGGACCTGCTCGGCGTGGGGCTGGGTGGGGATAAGCTTTTTTTCTTTTCGATTCTGGTTAAAGGCAATCAGACTATCTGCGACTTCGAGAATATTAGGACTGCTGCGAAAATTCTCCTCCAGTTTGACAACAGTGGCGTCTGGCCAATCATTTTCGAAGGCCAATATATTTCGGATGTCGGCCCCCCGCCAGCGGTAGATGGACTGGTCAGGATCGCCGGTTGCGCAAATGTTATTGTGCTGTGAAACCAGAGCCTTGGCGATCCGGTACTGGGCGTGATTAGTGTCCTGATACTCATCGATGAGCAAGAATCTGAAACGATCTGACAGCTCACGGCAGACCTCCGGCCAACCCTCCAGCAGAAAAGCGGTCTTCATCAATAGGTCGTCAAAATCCAGAGCGTTGTGCTCAGACAGAATGGACTGATAGCGGGCGTATATTTTTGCTACTGTTTTGGTTCCAAAATCATCCGCTTGAGCCTTGAAAAAAGCCACGTCCATAAGATTGTTTTTTAGCCTGGAGATATATTCGAGGATTCGAGCCGGCGGAAAATTTGTGGCATCAAGTTCACAATCTTTGACCGCCTCCTTGATGCACCTGGCCTGGTCGGACTCGTCATAGATGCTGAAGTTCGGCCTTATGCCGGCCTTATCTGCGTACTGGCGGAGGATTCTGACGCACAAAGAGTGGAAGGTGCTGATGTGGGCGCCGCCGGACGCACCCAGAGCGACTGCCCTTTGGCGCATTTCTTCGGCGGCTTTATTGGTGAAAGTTATGGCACAAATATTGTATGGCTTGATGCCCGAATCAATAAGAGCCGCGATTCGATATGTGATTACCCGGGTCTTGCCACTTCCAGGGCCAGCCAGGACAAGCAGAGGACCTTCTTTATGAGAGACGGCTTCTCTTTGCGCAGGTGTTAATTGGCGCCAAAGAGAACTATCCATGACTGAAGCTGATCGTGTCGTTATTGCGATTTTTCCAGTTCCTTTAGGACCTGCTGTTCTTGTTGTTGCAACTGTTTATGCAGCTCAGGTCTTTCTATCTCTATCCGGCTGAGCAGATTCTGCTTGAGATTGGGCGGATATAGCGGGTCATCAAAGAAATCAAGAAGCGCGAAATATCTCAGCAATTTGAAATCTGGCAGGTCGATTCTCTGCTCATCTGGGTATTTTGATTGGTAGTGCTCCCAGATTTCTTTTGCCAGTTTCTCTCTGCCGGTTGCTTCATCATCATCGTGCATTGCGTATCTAAAGTAACTCTCTATTAATAGTGCTACTATCTGCTCCTGTGCGTCGAATATGCCTATGCTCTCAAGTTCTTCACGTAAACGATTTCTGGCGAATTCGACCAGCGGGACCTTGAACTCGTCTCGCGGATACCGTTTTCGCAGCTCATTATAGATTTTCAGTGCCTGCTGCTCATGGCCTGCCTGATAGAACAAAAAAGCAGCGTTCTTAAGCATATTGCGGTGGCCATCCTGGAGGGATTGATAGGTGCCTTCGCTCTCAATATCCTTATATTTATCAAGAACGGCCAGCAGAGCCTGCTGGTAGGAGTTAAACATCCGCAAATCTGGCCGATTGTAGATTTCTTTTGCCGTTTTTCGTTCCGGCTGGGAGGAGGAATCTGTCTGTACTTCGACAGGTACGTCGTAGATGAATATTTTCCCGTAGACAAATAAGTTCTTCAGACTATGTCCGACAAGCCGGTCGGTGTTTGTTTCTGTTATGTCGATTTCGTGCTGTTGGTCTTTACTGACTTCCTGGAGCCCTTTGACAGCCCAGTAAATTGCGTGACTATCTGGGTGCCGCCAATCCAGAGGAAAGTGTTTATTAGGGTCATCGAAGTTTGTAGGGCCGTAGGTCTTATTCAACTGCTGCATCAGAACCGGGTCGAGCTTCCAGGCGGTGCGTAAGTAGTAAGCCTTGGCGAAAATATCGAACTTCTTAAGGGCCGATGTGCCTCTGAAACTATCTATAGTCTGCAAGGCAGCGGGCTTAAATTTGTTAGGGTTCTGCCTCAAGGATAAATAATTGCTGACGAACTGCTCGTCTTTGGCAAATGCGTCATCGGCGGACTTTAGAGCACTTATTAGCCCGGTGACATCGGGGTCCTTTACGATTTCCTGCCAGTTGGCAGGTGCCGCTGCCAGAGCCTCAAAATAGCGGTCATCCTGCCAGTTGAGCTGATTGTCTTCTGAGCGGAGCAGTGGTTCCATCGCCAATGCCAGTTGCAGCTTGTAATACTTGTGTGCATCATCCGACACGCCGCCGATCTTGTGCTGGAATATCCGCGCAAGCTCACGGTAAAGCTTGAGTGATTTAGGGTTCAGCGGAATACCCTGGTCGCGCAGCAGTTCGTAGCCGTTCCTGACCCATCGCCAGCGCTGGTCCGGCTGGTTGGCAGGTATAGCAACGGAGATGTTGTAAGCCATATTCCAGGCGTGGAACTCCCACACCGCAGCGAAACGCGGCTGCAAGGTGGTTATCCACTCGGCAAGCTGTCTGGCGTCAAAGAATTGGCCCTCCTCTTTCAGTTTATCCGCCCGCATCCACAATGCGTCTACGACCAGACCACGAAAAGCTCCCATTGCCACAGTTGCATAAGCTAAGGAAGGTGGAGCATTTTCCAGCGGCTCGTTAATAATTAGTTTCATCTTCTCGCGCTGGGAATTGATGTAGTCCAGCCGCATACCCGCGGCGATAAGCAGACCAACTGCCAGAACGACGCCCACAACACAGATTACTATGTCACGCCAGCGCATCAGATACTGAGACCACGTGATAGTGCCTTGTCGCCGCTTAAACGATGGATGTCATTGCGAGCAAAGCGAAGCAATCTCTGTGTTTGGTAATGAGATTGCCACGGCCTGCAAGGCAGGCCTCGCAATGACAACCTCTCAAATAACCTGCGACAAAGCACTATTCTAAACCGTAATTTTTGCAATCTCTTTGAAATTGAATATCAGCAGAGAAAGCAACATTAAAAGAAGCGCCTTGATGGCAACTGTAACCGCTGCGACCTTAACCAGCACAGACCAGCTAAGCAATCGTGCAGGAATCAAGTATCTTGTGGGGTTGAATTTGTCAAACTGTGGCAAGAGCCGTATAATCGGTCTGATGGTGTACGAATACACACCTGCCAAATTTTCACCCAGAAGGTCGAAGGATTCGAGAACGAAACTGCTGAATGTTGCCGTAAAGAAAACCGCCAGACAGAATAATATTGCCACCGGGAATGACAGGAAACTTGCTGCCAACAGCCCTAAACATGCCAGGAAAATCAAACGAAATAAGATAAGAAGAACAGCCCTTAAAAAATTAGCGGTGAATGTGTCGGCCTTGTAAAGAACCTCCAATCCGTCTTCGAGAGGAAAGATTACTGCTGTATCATTCAGGGGGACATTGAAGAAGCCGACGGCCAGGTAACCGTCGTCTGCCACCGCGTCTGCGAAAAACTCTATCTCGCGGAATGTCCGAACAGGATCTTTACGCACGGGTGTTTGATATATTGGTGTGTTCGGCTTGGTGCCATACTTAATCTGCCGGTAGTCGCCTGCGAACCACTGGCCGTAAACCTGCGAATCGGGTGGATTCACGGCTACATCGTACTTGAATCTTATAAACAGGCTCGTGTTCGGGTCGCGTGGTTTGACATTGTTGAACTCCCAGAGCAGTTCGCGACCAACGCCGGCAGCCTGTTTTTCAAGCCTCTTCAGATTGGTAAGTTCCCTAATAATCTCTTTGCGCGACATCCCTTCAGGTAATTGCCCATCTTCGATGAGTTTATCGTAGGTTTCTTTGACCTCCTTAGTGACATCTATCTGTGGGGGGCTCAAGCTTGCCCGTGCCGTATAGAACTCATTTTCTGCCTCAGCAAGTTCAACTTCCGTCACATTGAAAAACTTAGGTATGTATAAGGTAATCGAGTATATTATCAGCGAAAATATAGTGAGCAAGGTTGCATCTAATACTATTACGCCCAGTAGTTTGCCCAGAAGTAACTGGCAGCGCCGAATCGGCTTGGTGATCACGGTATATATCTGTTTTTGCTCTATGTCGCTGGTAAGGGAGTACACTGACACTATTATTGTCAATAGACACAGCAGAATGCTGGTCAGCGAGAGGCCGTAGCTGACAAAGGTCTGCAGCCGGCCTTTCAAGGTCTCATCGCCTGTCACCGTGGCACCCATAATGGGCAGCAGAATAAGTAGCAGCACTGTGAAAACTGCGGCAATTTTCATCCGCAACGCCTGTCTGATAGTGTTCTTAGCGACTGCCCAGACGCTACGCATTGCCGGGGTCTCCTGCCGCAGGCTTATCCTGCTCGGTCTGCTGTTTATCTTTGTCTTGGGTTGTCGGGCGACCTGCAAGCTGGTCTAAGACACTTTTTTTGACTTGCTCTTGTGCCGGTGGTTTGTGTTCGGCCGGTTCTGTCTTTAGCCGGGTGACAGGTTCGCTCCTGACCGGCTCGGTTGGCATAGTTAGCTGACTGAGCAACTGCTGGTCTGGCTCGGATTCAGGGCCTTTGGTAGGGACAACCTGCTGCGTTAGTAGAGTTTCTGGTGATGTCTCCTGCGATACCCGTGCAGAAACAAGTTTATCAAGTATATCCTCAGCGGGAGTTTGGGATACGAGGAAATCGCCGATTCGGGTGGTGCTTACTGCACCGCTGGTGGGCTGGGCTTGTTCTTCGGCGGCTGTAACCGTTTTGATGAAGAACGTTTCGAGTCTGTCCATCGGCGAGCTTACCACACACTCGGTATCTTCCTGCTGAACTATCTGTTTGATCTTTTCGACAGCGGCATCACTGATAGCGCCAGTGGTGATTTGCCTTTTGTTTGTTTGCTGCAGGAGTTCTTTGACTCTGCCTTCAGCCTGGATTCTGCCGCCATAAAGGATTGAAATTCTGTCGCATACATCCTCAACGTCAGCCAGAAGATGGCTGCAAAGCAGAATCGTTTTGCCACGCTCTGCAAGCTTCAGGATCAGGTCCTTTATCTGCCTGGTGCCTATAGGGTCCAGTCCGGTGGTTGGCTCATCCAGTATCAAAAGGTCGGGGTCATTTATCAGGGCCTGTGCCAGGCCGATTCTGCGCGCCATACCTTTTGAAAACGTCCCCACGGGTCTGTTTGCGACAGCTTTTAGTCCGACCATGTCCAGCAGAGCCTCGATGCGCATTTTCCGCACCTTGGCCGGCAGAGCAAACAACCTGCCATAGAAATCCAGCGTCTCACGAGCGCTCAAGTACCTGTACAGATACGACTCTTCGGGCAGGAAACCAATTCTGGCGTTAATCTTGGGGTCGGAGCCGTCACCGCCAAGAACGACCGCCCTTCCTTTTGTTGGGTGGAGCAGGCCGAGCAAGATTTTCAATGTCGTTGTTTTGCCAGAGCCGTTGGGTCCTAAAAGGCCGAACACCTCGTTGTGCCGAACCTTCAAATTCAGGTCGTCCACGGCGCAGACTTTATCCCGCCCCCACCAGTCGGAAAAAATCTTGGTCAAAGAGAAGGTTTCAACGGCGTATTGCATAGGCAAATTAGAAATCGAAATTTAATCTTTTATGGCTGATGGCTAAGTTCTTCGCCATAGCGGACAAGCCGGGCACTGTTGAAAACTACAATCAACGTCCCCAGAAAATGTAACACAGCAGCGTACACCGCTGACAGCCACGCTGCCGAGGCTGCGGCTACACCCAAAAGAATAAACATAATTCCGAAGGCAAGGTTCTGGCTGATAATCGCTCTGGTTTTGCGTGAAAGCCGAACCAGGAAGGGCAGCCGTCTCAAGTCGTCACTCATCAGCGCAATAGAGGCGGAATTTATGGCGACATCACTACCTGCGGCACCCATCGCAATACCCAAATCGCCCGCTGCCAATGCCGGTGCATCGTTTATGCCGTCGCCGACAACTGCTACAGTGTGCCCATCCTTTTTGACTTGCTCGACTATTTGCAGCTTGTCGGTGGGTAGACACTGTGCCTTCACGTCTGTGCAGCCCAGCTCAGCGGCCACACGGTTGGCAACCTCCTGCCTATCGCCGGTGAGCATGGTCATTCTTTTGACCCCGATCTTGAGCAGCTCGTCAACAGCCTGGCGGGCTTCTGGACGGGTCTTATCCTGCAATCCGATCCAGCCAATACACCTGCCATCCTTGGCCACATAGAGTGTGCTAAAGCCCTGCTCTTCATGCAGGCCGGGGTCCGGTATGTCGGCTATATCCACGTTGTTCTCTTTCAGGAAGGTATCTCTTCCAACGATGATTCTTGCCGAATCAACGGTGGCGGTTACGCCTTTTCCCGGGGTCTCTCGGAAGTCGTCAACCGAACGCAGCGGCAGATTTGCCTCTTTTGCTACCTCCAGTAGCGCTCTGGCAGCGGGATGCTTACTCATCTGCTCGGCAGTGGCTGCGCTGCCTAATAACTCAGCCGGTTCGACCTCTTCAGCGGGCGTTAATTTTGTCACGTACAGCCGGCCTGTTGTCACCGTCCCAGTCTTGTCGAATATCAGCGCGGTCATTTTCCCGGCAATTTCAAGGTCGGCGACGTTCTTTATCAGGATGCCCAGCCGCGCCGAAGCGGAAATCGCCGCCACCATCGCTGTCGGCGTGGCCAGAATCAGCGCACACGGACACGAAATAACCAGAACAGTGATCGCCCTATTGACATCTTTGGTGAAAAATAAGACTATGCCCGCGATCATTAAAATCGTCGGCGTATACCATCTGACATAACGGTCGATTATCCGCATTATCGGGATTTTAGTCTGCTCGGCCTGCATAATTAGTGACTGCACTCGGCCCAAAGTAGTATCTCTGCCGGCCTTAGTTACTTTAATATCCAGTACGCCGGTAAGATTGTTTGTGCCGGCAAAGACCTGCATTCCGGGCACCTTATCTACAGGCAGAGATTCGCCCGTTATGGTGGCTTCATTGACCGAGCTGAGTCCTCTTAGCACTTCGCCATCTGCCGGTATGTTATCGCCAGGGCGGACACGGATACAATCGCCGGGCCTTAAACTGCTGACCTTAACTTCCTCTTCGCTGCCCTTGACGTTGATGATAGTTGCCTTGGTTGGCGTCAATTTAATAAGTGCCTCTATTGAGGCTCGAGCGCCAAGAGCGGTGCGTGTTTCAATAAGCTCGCTCAAGAGCATAAAGAATGCAATTACGCCGGCCGCGACATAGTTCTGCGTTGCAAATGCGGCGATGACCGCCAGCGCCACCAATTCATCCATGTGGGCCTCTTTTTTTATCAGGCTTCTTATTGCGTGTAAGACAATAGGTGCGCCCAGTAGCACAGCAGCAACCATCGCCAGCAAGTCGGTATTGAAACTGGTCCGGCCATAAATGAACCTGGCAATGCCGCTGTTTACGAGCAGCATTCCGCCTGCTAAGGTCCCCAGCAGAGCCATGCTTACGCGTATCTGCTGGCCGTGTGTGTGCTCGACAGCAATGTCCTCCTTAAAATGTAAATGCTCGTGAGCCATGATTCTGTGCTTTGCCTTTCACAATCTCTGGATTGCGGCCTCCTGCTCACTGTTGTTTGGCGGTTTTTGGCTTTATCTTTGGGTCCCTATTTGCCAGGACTCTAATTTGGATGTGCTTGCCATGCTCGGTTGGTTGAATAATGAACTTCTCATCGGCATTATTAAGGATACGCTGAATCGCATCCCAGTAGATTTGCCGGACAACCAACTCAGGTCGCTTGCGATATTCCGGCAGTATCTGTCGCAAATATTCGGCATTGGCTCTGGCGGTTTCCACAACCTCTGTTCGATATGCCCGTGCCTCGTCAATCTTTTTCTGGGCGTCGCCGGCTAACTCAGACCACAATAACTCTTTTTGCTCCTGGCTGATATTGGAGTCCTGTAAGGCGGCGAATAGCCTCTTGGCGACCGGGCCGGCAGCTTCATTTAGGGTCTTTTCAGCGTAAGTCCTGGCCTCGCTTATTGCCTGTTGACTCTTCTGACTTGCATCGATAGTCGCCTTGAATGCTTCGTCAACCTGTCGAGGCCAGGTTTTATCTGTCATTTGTACAGATACAATCTTTATGCCGCTTTCTAAATTGTCGAGTTTCTCCTGCAGCAGTCTTCTGACGTGCTCTGTCACTGTTGCAACTTGCTCGAACATAACGTCGTCAATCGTATAGTTAACCAGAGCGGTCACCACAGCATCGGCAGCCATATATTCCAGCAGGCCAGTGACATTTTGGGTTATAACGTCAGCGTAATTCTGCCCAGCCGGTATCTTTTCCAAATCTACATAGATGTTTCTAAAGAAAAGCTCGGGATCGTCAATTTTATAGGTTAGCTGCCACTTGCAGTGAATAATGTTGTAGTCGCTGCCGGCGACATCTGCGACATCCTCGCTCTGCTCTTGGCTGCGAGTGATGCAGTAGCCGTCAGTCACAGGGTCCAGCGTCTCTTGCACGCGGGCTCTGGGTTTTGGGCCTTCGCCCAGAAGGTCTCGGGTAGTCTCATGATACCAGAATGAGTTGATGGATAGATTCACCTTTTTTGCCACAGGAATTCTGATAATCTCATCTATGGGATAGGGAAACACCCAATGTAGACCTGGACCAAGGACTCTTTCTTCGCCCACGCCTCGAATCCTGCCGAACCGCAAAACCAGCGCCTGCTCATCCGAACCAACCGTTTTGAAGCCTGAGGCCAGGAAAACGACCACCAGTGCAGCCATTATGATTTTCAGGATAACAAAGCTGACCCTCAGTGCCTCGGACAGAGATTTAGTGGCGGCGTCCAGATCATCCTGGGCACGCCCACTGGCTGACCCGGGCCGTGTCTGCTTGTCAGGGTTGTAGTTTTGTTGTGCCATTGTTAAGGCGGTCTCACTTAGACGAAGCTATTTCTTTGGGCTGTTCGCTGGGTTCAAAGTCGGGCATTTTCTTAAGCAGCTCGAAAGGCTCTGAATCCGCGGGTATTACAATCGTAGTCCTTTCCTTTAATATCTGCTCGAGGGCTTCGATGTTCCGCAGATATATTGCCAACTCGGGTTCTTCTTCCAGCATTTGGTAATACTTTGCAGCTTCTGCGTCACCCGTGGCACGGATCGCCTTTGCTCTTGCCTCTGCTGCAGCCAGTAAAATTCTCGCTTTTGAATCAGCATCGCTTTTTATTTTGGTCGCCCCCGCATTTCCATCCGCGATAGTCTTCTCGGTTCTGGTGTTTCTCTCAGCCTTCATTCGCTCAAAAACATTCTTGCTGACATCGGCACTGATTTTTAGCTGCTTTATGCCAATGGTCTTGACTTCAATGCCGTAGGCATCTCTGGCGGCCGGTTTAAGATCGGCGAGCATTTCCTCCTCAATCTGCTTGAATCTTATTTTTGACGGGTCACTGTTTACGAACTCGCCGAATTCGTGTCGGCCAACGGCCCTATTTTGTGTGTCGCTGATGTACCCGTACAATTTGCTCTTGGCGTCCTTAATAGTACCGACAGCATTGAAAAATGTCAGCGGCTCAGCGATCTTCCAGACGACGAAAGTGTTCACGATGATCGGCACAGCTCCTTTAGTTGTGGTCTCAACCAGGTCGGCTTCAAAGACCATCATCCGCGAGTCGAATTTGTAGACCCGTTGGATGGGAGCAGGCCACTTAAAGTACCAGCCCGGCTCGGTAATTGGGCGTGTCGGCTTGCCAAAAGTGGTCACCAGAGCCGACTCTATTTCTCTTACCTGGAATGAGACCAGGTACAGGCCCATTACCACGACTATAAATACGATGAAAACTGTAATGGCTATACTTTTCATTTTTCGCTGCTCTCCTGTAAGCCTCCCAGCTCATACAGACTTGGCGTTAGTTTTTCCTGCAGGTCGACTATGAATACCTGCTCGTCATTCGGATCGGCTACAACGACGAATTTTCTTATCTTAGGCAGGGCTTTTTCCAAAGCCATCAATCTTGGCTCGCGTATGTATATTTCTTTCGCTGCTTTATATGCCTTAACCTGGCTGGCAAAGCGCTCGCCAGTTGCCTTAGCCAGTGTCGCTTTTTCAAAGGCGTAACTTTGTGCCTGGCTGAGCGCTGAAAAGATATTGCCCTTTGCCTGTGCAAATGCCAAATCCAGATCCTTGCCAAGCTTCTCGAGCTGCTCTGGGTCGCTCTGCTCTTGGGCCTTTTGGTACTTCGCCGCCAGGTCATAGAGTTTTTCCGCATCCTCCACGGAGCCTACCAGGGTACTGAGGCTTTTGTTTCGTCCGGCCTGAGCGTCAAGGATCAGTGCCTGTTTCTTTTGAACCGCTCCGATGACTTTCTGATAATCTGCTGCAACGTCAGGCGGCGGGTGAATGCCCTGCAGACCCAGAAAAACGATTTCAACGCCCAAACCAGCGTTGTCTGCGGCAGCCTGAATATTGGCAGTCAAGACTCTTTTGGCCTCAACTCTGCCGGCTCCAAGCAGGCTATGTTCCAGGTCCACGGGGCTATCAACTTCAATCTTGGCACTGGCCGCGAAGTTGGTAAGCTCTCGATAACAGATCGATTCAAGCAGCTTCTCAGGCTCATTGTGATTGTAGATAAACGAATACAGGTCCTTTATCCGATATTGAACGGGTACGGCAGCAATAACCAGACTAACCGGCACAGCTTCATCGGCAGAGCCAGCACCTGTTTGTTCAGCGGCTACCAGCAGCTCGTATTCTTTCTCGTAGTGAGCCTTACCCCATAATAACGGCCCATAACCAATTTTCTCGCCCTTCTGTTCGGGCTTGGGGACAAAACCTATACTTATCTCTGAGATTCTTTTGGTGGCGTGTTTGTGGACAATATCCATCGGCCAGGGCCATTTGAATGATAATCCAGGCCCGATGTGCCTGACTTGGCCAACTCGGTCGACCGGATTGCCGAAATGCTCTATGATTGCCTCTTCATCCGGGGCCACCACCACGACGCAGCTCAATAGATACAGCGTGACAGCGGCGAACAAAACCAGCGGCACAATTGCCTTTTCCAGCAGTTTATAGAACCAGGTTTGAGAGACTTGAAAGCCAAACTGGTAGTCAATCGCGCTGGCTGCGGTACGGAATATTTCGCCAGGCTCATTTACCAGTCCCAGCAGCCGACTGTCAAAAGCGGCTCTGCTGTACTGGTCTTTCAGCCTTGGACGGTATATGTCCAGCACCACGTTCAGAGCCGTCTCCACGCCAAGAATAACAAGCAGGATGGGGACGGCCCAACTAATTACGTTCAGCCAGATAGGAAAATCGAACGGCACCAGCGCCAGCCCTACTGCCAGAGCAAAGCACAATACGGCTATTCCCAGCAGGAGGCTGCCCCCAGCTCTTAAAGGTCTCCACTGGAGCTGTGACGACATGCCTGTGGCATAACGGGAAAGTAAGAAGCTAACAAACGCTATGCCAGTCATAAAGACCGCACAAAGAAACGGTTCTTTCAGCTCGACCTCAGCTTCAGCTTGAATAGAATTGAGCAGGTACAGCCCCATAGCTATTTGATATGTCGCTATCAGGGCAGCAAAAATAGGAATGAACCATTTTTCGAGGATTTCAAGTCGGCGTTGGGCCACTACAAACAAGGTTGCGCGTTCACCTTGGGCCTGGAATATTCTGGGGGCTTGCTCGGCCTTTGCCAACTGGCTCATATCCAGCTTTTCCTGCTCAGATAGGGCCCGCTGATGGAACTGAATTGTCAGGACCAGCCAGATTAGTGCAGCCGCCAGGATCAGCCAGCTTACCGCAGATATAGCAAAAAACCCGCTCCATCGACCTACGAAAAAGGCAATGCCGAAAAAGACAACGCTCAAAATCAGAGATAGTAGTGCTATGTATTCAGCGCGTTTGGATGATACTGTCATTTTCGATACCAGTTTTGCCTCTGTAGTGGGCCTCGAACAAAAATCTGCGGACACAGTATCAACTGTGTAAGCCCTTTACAAAGTCCCGGTTCTGTAATATAAGCAGTAAACGGGATATAAGTATAGACGCAATTGTGAAAAAATGAAGTACCGAAACGAAGCCCAAAGACAGGCCCCGGAAGTCTTTTGAGATCCGCCGAACGTGCATAAAGTATTTACTATAGCTAAGAACACTTTCACCGAGACACTTAGACAGCCTGTCTATGCCGTAATCCTTGCTACCGCCCTACTACTATTCTTTATAAGCCCATCCTTGACCATGTACACCATGAGTGACGACAATAAGCTCTTACGCGAGATAGGACTATCTACGCTGTTTTTAACCTGCTTGTTCATAGCAATATTCTCGGCCTCTGGCGCTGTGGCCCAGGAAATAGAGACCAAGACCATAAGTACGGTTCTAAGCAAGCCAGTCCAACGTCCTATATTCATTGTGGCGAAATTTCTCGGCGTTACGGCGGCAGTGGCTCTGTCGCACTATATTTGCACAATCGCGCTACTTATGGCGATCAGACACGGAGTTCTCCAGACGGCATCGGATACGCACGACTGGACGGTGATCGGCACAGCCGCAATCGTCGTTGTGGTAGCGGCTCTGCTAAGCGCCTTTTTCAACTATGCTTACGATTGGAAGTTTTCCTCAACCGCTATAGTGCTCGGTGCAATACTGGCTACGCTGGGCATAATTTTCCTATCTTTAATTGATCGGAACTGGCAGTTTAACCCGAAAGAAAACGGCTTCAATGCGGTGGATATTTTTGGCGCGGTGTTGCTACTGCTGGCTGCGATCATAATCGCCGCACTGGCGCTGGCGTTATCTGCCAGGTTTAACATAGCAGTTACGCTGTCTGCTTGTGTAGGCGTGTTTTTGTTAGGCCTGGTCAGTGACTACGCCTTCGGCAGGTTCGCAGACACGCAATTGTGGGCTAAAATAGGCCGCTTTCTGGTTCCCAATCTGCAGATTTTCTGGATAAGCGACGCTATTTATGAGGGCAGCCAGGTGCCGCTTAAATATCTGCTCATCAGTGTCGCCTATGCTCTGTGTTATACGGCGGCCATTCTCGCGGTTGCTGTCGCCCTGTTCCAGCGCCGGCAAGTAGGATAAGAAAGACATCCCGTATAAATCCGAATATCTAAATCCGAAATACTAAACAATAACAAAATTCAAATTTCAAATGCTCAAAACGTTTTGGACTTCGAATTTTTGTCATTTGGATTTGTTTAGGATTTAGAGATTAGGATTTCGGATTTGTTTTATTACTGCAATTTCGTCGCAGTTCTGCTGCTTTGGGCAGCGGGCACAATCGCTCCAGACCTTCATCGGCAGCGTCTCTTTATCAATTACCTCGAAGCCCTGTCTTTCAAAAAACTCCGGCTTCAGCGTCAGCGCAAAGACCCGCGGCACGCCGAGCAGGCGTGCCTGTTCTACCGCCGCCGATACAAGCATTGTGCCGATTCCCTTATCTATGTTCGCCTGGTCGACTGCCAGCGATTTTATTTCAGCTAAGTCCGACCAGATGATCTCCAGTGCGCAGCATCCCACCACGTTGTCATCAAGCTGAGCGACCGTGAATGTCTGGAGATTCTCATAAATATCAGCCAGCGAACGAAACAGCATCTTGTCGCGTTCAGCATAGTAATTGATCAGAGAACAAATCGCCTTGGCATCCGAGATTTTAGCGCTGCGTACGTTCATATATTTTCGTATTGCGTCGTGCGTATCGCGTATAATGATGTCATTCCTGCGAAAGCAGGAATCCACAACCATATATGATAAGAATATACCCAACCGCTCAAAAAATCAAAAGACAAAAAAGCAAGCAATTTGCCACAGAGTTCACAGAGAACACAGAGATAAAATAAGTCGGACACGGATTAACGCAGACGCCGTCCCTAGCGCAGCCGAGGGATTCACACGGCGGGCGGAAGACTGCTTGCAGAAGATGGATGACAGACGATGGAAGACAGACGCCAGGAGCAACGAGGTAAAAGCAAAAATGATGTCCCCAGATTTCCTCACCCAGTGCCGCCCCAAACGGGGGCGCTCCAGCCGCACGTGAAGCAAGCGAAGCGAGCAGAGCGTGTCGCATGCAATCGCTTGTTATGCGGTGGCGTTTTGTATCAGAATCTATCATGTGACACGCTGGTCTTGTTTGGCCCTTTCAATGAACCAAGTAACAAAATTGGGGAATGTCTCCGTATGGATAATATCTTCCAGATCGATAATGTGTATGTAGGCGTGTCTAGAAAAGTAGATCGCTACTCTTGATATCTCGGGCTTTAGCGTTAGACTCCCGATCCCTGAAATCTCGTGCAGGACAAAATAGGCTACCAGCTGGTCAAAATTCCTTCTCTGCAGTTGTAGTTTCTTCGTAGTCTTTATCTCGATGATTGTGTCGTCGATTAGCAGATCGGCGTCTGCGCCACCCACAAGGTGCGACGCTTTCCCGAAGGTCGGGTTCAGGAGACACAAATGAGCTGCCTTGAATAAGTCTGGTTTGACAATGGCTATGAGATTCCGTAAGTCGTCTGCATCTTCTTCGTACACAGTGCCCAAATTCTCGTCCACGAAGCCAGCTCTGTAGATGGGATCCAGTTGGGCAAGGCAAAGAGTGCTCTCTATGAGTTGGTCAGTCATGCGGCCCGAGGAAAGATAGTTTGAATACTCAGTCTTAGCGTGTTCAATGATCTGCCTTGCCTTCTTGGTCAACTCGGTTTCTGTGTGGGAAAATATCTCTCCGGTTTGACCATCGATAACAACATCTTTCATTAGGGGGGACCACGGGCTTATGATTGAATACTCAGCAACCCACTTACTGCTCATAGCATTTGGATTCAGTCGCTTAAGATAGAATCGCATGAGGTAATCGAATGCCGTTCCGACTAACGTGTATCGTTTCGAGAGGGGCGGTGCCAAGAGTTCTCTCTTGATTGCCAATCTGGGCATTTTGAATTCTTGGCGGAATCGGTCTTTGACGTCCTTGTTTCCTAGAAATGCTGTCAGGCTCATTCTCTTCGATTCCACATAGCTCGGTACTTAGGCCATCTAACTATGTGTTATACGGTTTCGTATAAGTTGGCTATGTCATCCTATATGAAGCAAACAGGCCCCCACTCTCCCTATCATCCACCAAGCGATAGGCTGTGGACATTTGCGAAGCTCTCAATTGTCTGTTCCATTGTCACCGCATTTTTCTGCTTGTTGGAGGTATCCTTGAAGCTTGCCTTTAAAGGTCTTTCTCATCTGAAAAAGGTTGGTTATAGACCACTTCCTGATCTCGTTTAACGCTTCGCTGTCCATATCGATATGCCCATCGCGATATAATGCGACCCTGCAAGCTCTTTTCCCCTCGATTCTCTCCCATGAAAGCGACTGACCATAATCTCGCTCAATCGTTTCTTTATCTTTGGATATGACGTCATAAATACCCTTGTTTCTTTCGTAATCTTTTGTGTCAATATAGAGTTCTACTCGAGCTTTCTTTCCTTGTACAAAGCTCATGCCATAATAAAAACCTGATACTCCCGGGCTGAAATAGTGCCAATTTTGTGGCTGAGCAATTTTGGCGTTTGTGAATTTGTGAACATCTCTGAGCTCGTCGATAAGTTGCTGGAAATAACTACGATATCTCTCCATTCTTTCCGATAGGTCCGCAGAGGAAGACCTGTTTACACTTTTCCTCCACTCATTGGGGAAAACGATGGGTCGAAAGTTGTATGCGGGCTTAGACTCATCGATCTGCAGGACCTCAATGACAACCCCGTAGAACTCCGTATCGTCATTAGTTCTTTCGTTGAGCCATTCTAACGCCTGTCTATGTTCTTCTCTGATGTTCTCGGCAATCCATATAACGATTGATGCGTCGAATCCAGAGGCGTATGTCAGTAGTTTGCCTAAATGATCGTGATCAGTCCCTGTGACTTGGTTCTCGATAACGACAGTTCTGTTTGTCCCCAAATCCTTCGCCAATAGATCTAAGAAAAAATCTCCTACGGATGCATCTTTCTGGTCTACCTCTAATTCGAGACCGAGAGCTTCTCCTAAGTCTGCGATATTCTCAGCTAACCACGGAGTGAACTCTGTAGCCTCGTGCGACCAAATATCTCTTAAATTAAGCCGTTTTAGATTTCCAAAGCTTGCCATTTTGACCCCTTGTATAAACAATGCACTACAAATTTGGCTCAGTCAACCTACGTGTATGCCCATAACTCTGTATCGCATGGGTGCACATAAGGCGCCTTTCAAAGCATGTCAGTCAGCCTGCTAACGCTGCGCTGCCTGGTACAACCAATGTTATGGAATACCGCTTTTACCTGGCAATTTTATATTCGGACAAAACCAGCATGAAGATAAGTAAAAAAGTCAGCCACAGACTTGTACTGAGCAAGGTCGAAGGAGAGCACAGAGGACTGGGAGGCAGGTTTCTTCGACACAGATTAACGCAGATTAACACGGCAAGAAAATTAGCCGTCCCGATAAAGGATGGCCAAGCCATTACAAAACAGTGTGAATCTGTGTAAATCCGTGTCCAAAAAATAAAAAGGCTGGAAAAACAATTGCAGAATAAGGGTATAGCGTATAGGGTATCGCGTGGTTAGCCACAGAGGCTTGTCCTGAGCGAAGCCGAAGGAACACAGAGGTACACAGAGAAGAATGTAGATGAAATTCGAAGCACAAAATGCGAAACTTGTCCTGAGCGAAGTCGAATGGATACGAAACAATACCGAAATTCAAAATTATAAATCCGCGTAATCCGTGAAATCTGTGGTTGAAGAATATGCGATTCATACTTATTGACAAAATAGTTTCGCTGGAAAAGGGTAAGTGCATAAAGACCGTCAAGAATGTTACTCTGGCTGAAGAATATCTGGCGGACCACTTTCCTACTTTTCCGGTCCTGCCGGGCGTACTCCTGCTGGAAGGGTTGATTGAGTCGGCCTCCTGGCTGGTCAGAGAAACAGAGAATTTTGCCCACAGTATGATATTGCTTGAGCACGCCAGAAACGTAAAATATAAGAGTTTTTTGGCCCCGGGTGCCCAGATAGAATACGCCGTCGAGGCAAAGACTATCGAAGAGAATGTCAGTTCTTTTTCAGGCTGTGGTTTGTCGCAAGGTGAGCAGATTATAGAAGCAAGATTCGGACTTAGGCACTTTAACCTCGCTGCACAAGACTCAAAAATGGCAGCGGTGGACGCCAAGATAATAGAGAATCTGAAAAATCGCTTCAAGCTACTAAGAAGCTAAACGGCGAAAAGCCGAACGTTATTTGCTATGACGGGACGCAGGTAGAGTACATGGAGGTCGCATAGATATGGCAAAGAGTCGCGACGAAATATTCCAGCAGGTTCAGGAAGTCCTGGTCGATGCTTTGGGAGTCGATGAGGACGAGGTCACGCCGCAAGCTACGCTGATCGGAGACTTAGGAGCGGAAAGCATCGACTTTTTAGATATAGTCTTTCGCCTGGAAAAAGTGTTCGGGATAAAAATCCCGCGAGAGGAATTATTCCCGGCTGAGAGCCTGATGAACAATCCTGAATTCGTCCATAATGGCAAATTTACCCAAAAAGGACTGGCAGAATTGCGGGCCAAAATATCCCATACCGACCTTTCAACATTTGAAAGAAACCCTGATATTAACAAACTGGGCGACCTGTTTACCGTTGACGCGATTGTAAATTATGTTGAATCTAAGCTGAATACTGCTTGATACCGACAGCGCCCTGAAGCTCTTAGCGGCAGGATTGCTTGAAGCTGACCAGCCGTTTACTTTAATGTAGCCGAAAATGCGTTGGATCTGGATAGATAAATTTATTGAATTTCACAGTGGCAAAAAGGCTGTGGCGATCAAAAATGTCACCCTCGCTGAGGAACACTTGCACGACCATTTCCCTGGTTTTCCTGTTATGCCCGAAACTTTATGTATTGAAGCGATGGCTCAGACAGCAGGCATACTTGTCGGCGAGGCGAAAAACTTTCAAGAAAAGGTCATCCTTGCCAAGATAAAAAAGGCAGTTTTTTTTGACTATGTCAAACCCGGCGATACGATCAGACTGGAAGCGAAAATCGAATCCATCACGCCCGAAGCAGCAAGTACAACTGGCAAGATTCTGTGCTCGGACAAGTTGATCGCCGAAATAGATTTGATGTTCAGCCATATAGACCAGAACCTGGCGGGAAAAAAGTTCCCGCAAGAGAACTTTGTATTCACTGGCATGTTCGAGTCGCTCTTGCGGGACGTGCTCTTAGCTGGCGTTGGACCCAGTGAGTCGAAACCTGTCTGCCGACAGGCAAGATCGGAGCAGCGCTGATGGGTTTAGCTCGCGTAGTGGTAACCGGCCTCGGTGCAATCAGCCCGCTTGGATTGACCGTCAGCGAAATGTGGCAGGGTCTCTGCGCCGGCAAATGTGGGATAGGCAAAATCACCACCTTCGACCCTGCAGATTTTCCTTGCAAAATAGCTGGCCAGGTGCCCCCGTACCAGATACAGAAATACGTGCCCAAGTCTTACCGCAAAGCCGTTAAACTTATGTGTCGGGACATCGAACTGGCAGTCATAGCTGCAAACGAGGCTCTGACCAGTGCCGGTCTGATTACCAAAGGTATCGACCCCGAAAATATCAATGTGAATCCCGAACGCGTTGCAATCAATCTGGCTGCAGGCCTGATAAGCTGCGACCTGGTCGAGCTGGCACCAGCAGTGGCAGCAAGCATCATGGACGGCCGATTTGACATTCATAGGTGGGGCAGGCAGGGTCTAGAGTTAGTGCCGCCTCTTTGGCTCTTGAAATATCTGCCCAATATGCTTGCCTGTCACATCAGCATTATTCACGATATTCAAGGGCCGAGCAATTCTATCACTTGCGCAGAAGCGGGTAGTTTGTTAGCAATAAGTGAGGCAAGCCAGGTCATTGCTCGTGGTGATTGCGATATAGCACTGGCTGGTGGTGCTGAGTCAAAGGTCAATCCGATGAATGTGGTTCGCCAGTGCCTATTAAAAAGGGCCACAATCGAAAACAACGATGAGCCGGCTTCTTCCTGCAGACCGTTCGACGCTGACGCTAAAGGGTCAGTCTTCGGTGAAGGGGGTGGTATAGCCGTACTTGAAAATCTGGAAATCGCTCAAAAACGGGGTGCAAAGATTTACGCGGAAGTAGTCGGCACCGGCCAGAGCAACAGTATCAATCCAGTGTACGAGCATCTGGAACCAGATGGCAAAGGCATCCGGATAGCGATTGAAAAAGCAATGGCAGAAGCACACATAAGCCCTGAGCAGCTTGACCTTGTTATCCCGCACGGGACAGGCATACCTGCTGACGATCTTGCTGAAGCTGAAGCAATTCAGGCTGTGCTTGGAGATGCAACGAAAAATGTACCTGTCTGGCCGACTAAAAGTATGCTCAGCAATACCGGCGCGGCAAGCGGAGCGCTTGATATTGTCTCTGCGGTCTGCGCGATGACCGAGGGCAAAATACCAGCGGCGAAAAACTGCCAGAAGAAAGCTGCCGGCTGCAATCTGAACATCGTGACTAAGCCGCTACAAAAAGAAATCCGCTACGCACTTTGCTGCGGCTATACATATGGTGGACAGAGCGCCGCGGTGATAATAAAACGAATGGATTAAACGATGACTAAACGTGTGGTGATAACCGGCATGGGTATGGTTTGTCCTCTGGGAAATGATGTGGAGACTGCCTGGCAGGCGATTCTGGCAGGGGTAAGCGGCATGGCAAAAACTACCATCTTTGACGCTTCAACATTTCCTTCTACGTTTGATGCCGAGGTTAAGAACTTCAGCCCGGCAAAATATGTAAGGAAGTGGCATCTTCACAAGTATAGTGCCCGCGGCTCCGGCTTTGCTCTGGCAGCGGCAGCCCAAGCCTGTAGGCAGGCAAGAATTGACATCGAAACCGACCAGCCAGCCGATGGAATCGACCGCGCAAGGTTGGGTATTTATCTGGGGGCAGGCGAAGGCTCGGTTGACAACGATGCGTTTTTTGGCGCATTGGTGGCGGCCTGGGATGCACAGAAAAATGAAATGGATTGGCGCAGATGGGCAGAAGTAGCATTCGGCAGAATGGACGCGATGCGCGAGCTTGAGCAAGAGCCGAATATGCCCGCAGCTCATCTGGCGATGCTTACCGGCGCACGCGGGCCTACGCGAAGCTGTCTTACCGCCTGCGCTGCCAGCACTCAAGCGGTGGGCGAAGCCATGATGCTGATCCGCCGGGGTGACGCCGACATAATGATTGCCGGCGGCGTACATTCAATGATACACCCATTAGGAGTCACCGGGTTCAACCGCTTAACGGCGCTATCCACCCGAAATGACAGTCCTGAAACTGCATCGAGGCCGTTCTCTATAAATAGAGACGGTTTCGTCCTCGGTGAGGGTGCAGCGATTGTAATTCTTGAGTCTCTAAGCTCAGCTAAGAAAAGAGGCGTGGAAATTCTGGCTGAGGTTATCGGCTACGGCAGCAGTTCTGATGCCTTCCGTGTTACCGATATGCATGAGGAGGCCAGAGGCCCCATCCAGGCGATGACCGCGGCACTTGCTGACGCAGGGGTCAGCTACAAAGATGTGGACTACATAAGCACGCACGGCACAAGCACCCAGGAAAATGACTTGGTGGAAACCAAGGCGATAAAAGCGGTCTTCAAAGAAAAGGCAAAAAGCATTCCTGTAAGCAGCGTCAAGAGCATGTTTGGACATTTGATTGGAGCAGCCGGGTCAGCCGAACTAATTACTTGCGTTCTGGCTATACGCGACAATATTGTCCCGCCGACGATGAATCTGAATGACCCGGACCCTGCGCTCGACCTGGATTATGTACCAAACAAACCACGCAAATGCCGGGTGGACATTGCGATGAAGGAGTCTTTTGGTTTCGGCGGACAGAATAATGTAGTTATTATCAAAAGGTGGCAGTAGCTGAAAGGCGGACATCAGGATATCAGGAAATCAGGGAGCAGGTTATCAGGTTATCAGGAAAGCAGGATGCAGGACACCAGGAAATCAGGATATCAGGAAAAGGCCGTAGCCGGTTTTGAGAAACTCTGGGTATGGCAGAAAGCTCATAAACTTATGCAAGAAATTCACAGATTCTGTAAGACCCTACCCAGAGAGGAAAGGTTCAGGCTGAGAGATCAGATCGAACGCTGCTCATCATCAGTATGTGATAATATCGCCGAAGGATATGCTGCCTATTATTATAATGATAAGATTAAGGGCTTTAATATAGCAAGAAAAGAGTCTGGAGAAACACAGAACCATATACGCAAGCTGTCAGGCAAAGGTTATCTGAGTCCTGAAAAAGCGCAAATATGGGTGGAGCAATATGAAGAAGTTGTTCGAGGCATCAATGGTTATATCAGATATATTAGAGGGAAGAAAGGTGCAAAGAGGTAGGATTAAGCTGGTATCCTGATACCCTGATATCCACTGCCTGATAACCTGGTGTCCTGGTATCCACTACCTGATCACCTGATAAACTGATTGCCTAATTCGAGCGACGAATTATGATTGACATTAAGCAAATACGGGAAGACGCGCAGAGGTTTAGGCACGCCTGCAAAGCAAAAGGCTTCGCGGTAGATATCGATAGGCTGCTGCAAGTTGACTTGGCGCTGCGGGAATCCAAGCAGAAATTGCAGAATATCGCAACGGAGAAGAACCGCCTGGGCAAATCGATTCCAGAACTGTCTGGGACTCAGAAGGATTCAGCCCTGCGGCGGCTGTCGCAGTTGAAGGAGGATGAGACAAAGCTCCAAGAGCAGATTAAGAATTTGGAGCCGGAATTTGATCAGTTGATGCTGCTTGTGCCTCAGCCAGCCGATGATGACGTGCCGTTCGGTGTAGACGATACGCAAAATGTTGAAGTAAAAAGGGTGGGCCACATAAGACATTTCGATTTCCAGCCAAAAGACCACGTGCAGTTGGGACTTGCTTTGGGCATCATAGATATCGAACGCGGCGTCAAATTAGCGGGCACGCGAAATTACATCCTAAAAGGTGACGGGGCGCTTCTGCACTGGGCGGTTCTGCAATTTGCGATAGATTTTATGGTCGCCAGAGGGTACACACCATTCTCAGTGCCGGTGCTTATGAAAGACCAGACGATGACAGGCACGGGCTTTTTCCCCGGCTCTGAAGACCAAACTTACCGAATGGAAAAAGACCAGCTTAACCTGGCCGGGACCGCTGAGGTGCCTCTGACCGCCTATCACATGGGCGAAATCTTGGATGCTGATGAGCTGCCGTTAAGATATGTGGGTCTATCAAGCTGCTTCAGGCGTGAAGCTGGCGCAGCAGGTAAAGATACATACGGCCTTTACAGGATACATCAGTTCGATAAGGTCGAGCAGGTCGTCATCTGTAAAAATAGTATCGAGGAAAGCAACAGGTTCCACGATGAGATTTTGGCCAACGCTGAGGCGATAATGCAGATGTTAGAACTGCCCTACCGCGTGGTGAATGTGTGCACCGGCGATCTCGGAAGAGGTCAGGCAAAAAAATTCGATATAGAAGCATGGATGCCCTCGCGGGGTAATTACTGCGAAACACACAGTGCCAGCAAACTGTATGAGTTCCAGGCAAGAAGAATGAATCTTCGATATAAAGACCCTGTGACCAAGAAAAACCTGTTTTGCCACACCTTAAATAACACGGTCATTGCCTCACCCAGAATACTCATACCTATACTGGAGCTTTACCAGAATCCCGATGACTCAGTGACCGTACCAGAGGTTCTCCGTCCCTATATGAATGGCAAAAACAAGATTGTCCCGAGCACAGGACTGAGCCCGGGACAATCTATCGGCCAATGACGGTTCTGATTGTCTATTTGCGACAAATGGCTTTATCGTTCGGTTCCTGACATATCGTCTTAGGTCATTCGATGCCCTCTTTACGCTCTTTTTTAGCTGCTGGATTACTTTCCAACTTTGCTTTCATGTTTTCAAGTTGCTCCTTTGTGTCTGCGAGCTTTTGCCTTGGACCGGCTATCTCCTGCAGCGTTTCAGGGAGCATCTTACCAGGTTCATCTATCACGTAAGGGGTGATAAATACAATCAGCTCGGTGTTGGCTTGTACCGTTTGATTATGGCGGAATAGACCACCGGCTAACGGTATGTCGCCTAACAGCGGAATCTTTCGCTCAATAAGGCTGTCTTCCTGGAAGAGTATGCCACCGAGCATAATCGTCTGGCCATCCTGAACTATCATATTGCTTTCAGTGTTCATCCTGCTCCTTACCGGCTGGTTATTCACAACTTCCGCTGTAATCTGCGAGAGAACCACCCTTACTCTCATATCCACATTCTTTTCAGGGGTGATACTCGGCCGTGCCTGCAACGTCATACCCACATCTTGAAATTCGACATCTTGTGTGGCCACTCCCACGCTAGCTGAGGACCCCGCAAGGAACGCAACGGTTTGACCCTTGAAGAACATGGCTTCTTCGTTATCCTTCGTCCACAACGTTTGTTGGTTAAGGACCTTGGCATTGACTTTCTTGACCAGGAAATCAAGCAAGGCATAGACGTCTGCTCCTGTACCGAGTACCGTTCCTGAGCCTGTACCGACTACTCCTGGCCCAAGTCCTGTTGTTGCGCTGCGCTGAGCTGTTACCGCGGCGTGAGTTTCCAGATAAGTAAGCTGGTTAAGAGCTCTGATCGCATTTTCACTTAAAGACCCAAACGCGCTTGGATCCGAAGCCAGTTGCAGACCAAGAGACGTCATGCTGCTATGGTCCACTTCCACGATGACTGCTTTTATCAGCACCTGTTTACCGGGCAAGTCGAGATCGTGAATCATTTGTTCTATGTTGGCCATAAACTGCGGAGGGGCAAGAACGAGGATTGATTTACTATGAATGTCGGGAATAAACCGGACTTTGCCTATGACGTTGCTTATCGGCTCTTCAGTGGTGCTGGTCCGGCCGGTGTTCCACCAGGGCCTGTATTCGGCTGTACTGGTAGTACCACCTGTGCTTGTGCCGCCGGTAGTGCGCGACGCGCTTGTGCCACCGCCTGTGGTCGTACTTGTGCCTTGATTGGTTCCGTCCGTTGAGTATTCGCTGAGACCCTGTTCGCTTCGGCGGATCGCAGCGGTGGTCCCCATCTCGTTGAACAGGGCATTGAGACGCTCAGCCAGGTCTTCCGGGTCAGCGTACTTGAGCGTTATAACCTTGGGCACCTGGGCCATCTCCTCTTTGTCAAGGTCAAGTATCAATTGCTCAACAACATCGTACGCCTCAGGAATCTTGCTTATTACAATTATCTTTTTTGTACCGGGCACATTTTCAAAGGTTAGCTGCCCGTAGAGCGGACCGATAATTTTTTGCTTTTCCTCGGTCCCATAGCCAAAAATATACTCATAAATCGAAAAGCCGCTAGTTGTCTGCTCGCTGAAAAGGGTCTTTAGCAAATCGGCCATCTTTACCGGATCGGAATTGCGCAGCTCAACTATTCTGGGCCTGAGCTCATTTACATCGATCGGAGCATCCCATTCTTTAATTTGCTCTCTAATTTTCTCCATATTCTCCGCTGAGGCAATCACCGTAACTTGCTTGAGCGAAACGTACGATATCGCTTTCACCGTATCGGCTGAGACTCCACCTCTTCCCTGATAACCGCTAAAGTAATATATAGAGGTGTATCTGCTGCCGGTCGTGCTGGTTTGGCCGTAAAGATCATCTATGTTTTTCTTGATTTGGTCCGGATCGGCATACTTTAGTTTGAAGTGCTCCGTCTGGAATAGACCCGTAGGAACATCTATCTCTTCGATGAGCTTCTTAACCAGCGAGCGCAAATCCTCTCTGCCGAAGACCACAATCTGTCTTGCCTGCACCATTGCTTGAATAAGAACGCTAGGCTCCAATTCTGTCCCCGGCATCTCCCGGAATGCCTCATTAAGACGAGTCGCCACCTCGCTGACATCAGCATACCTGATTGGGATTGTTTCGTATTCTCTTTCGCCCGGCTCTTTCTTGTCGAGTTTGGTTATCCACTCATCGATTAGCTTCATATCTTCAGCCGATGCTCTGGCAATAATCAACTTGCGCTTCGGCTCCGGGATAAGCACGATTGGCATCTGACTGGGCCCAACCAGGACCGAAGTGGTCCCGCCGGGCCTGGCACTACTTCTATATGCACCGCTGCTCATAAAATCGCCCGGTGAAGACACAAACATGCCGCCTTTACTGTAACTACTGCTTCCGCCGTAGCTGCTGCTTCGCTTGGAAGCCCTTGAAGTGGCGCCAGTGCCGTCGCTTAACAGGAGCCTCAACAATTGAACAATCTCGGCAGGGTCGCCGTGAAGAACTTCAAAGGTCTGCGTTACAGTCTGCTCAGCTTCGGGCACATCAAACTGGTCGATGATTATCTCAACCCGAATCAGATTCTCAACTGTATCAATCACCACCAGATTGCCGGTTGTCTCATCACCAGTGACGTAGCCGGATTCACTAAGCAAAGGCCCGATGACCTGGGCCATCTGTGCTGGGCTGTAGTTCTCTAACTTAAAGAACTTCTGAACTACCTGATTTTTATTTTCGATTTTGGCAAGCGGATAATCAGCCAGCATGGTAGGAACCGACCTATCAAGCCTCTTAATCCACGCATCGATCTGCTCCATATCTTCAGGCGAAGCTTTTGCGATGATCCAATGGTACTTCGGCTCCGCGATAAGCACCATTGGCGTCCGGCTGGTCCCAACGACAACCGAAGTAGCCGCGCCACCCTTGCCACTACTTGATGATGAACCGCCGCTCACAACAGTAGGCCTCGGCGAAGCCCAGGGTGGCCCTTGCCCGCCTCGGCCGCCACTTCCTGCACTCGTGCTGGCACCGCTACCAAGCAATGTCTCCAGCAACCGGACGATTTCTTGAGGATCACCATTATGAACTTCAAATATCTGCGTGACGGTTTTCCCAACTTGGGAGACATCAAACTCTGCGATAATCCGCTCAATCCTCATCAGATT
>Ga0315312_1000481_pt1 | contig 46375 bp, 46 predicted proteins | sample TDP7_MG_FD_203629 | JGI IMG/M metagenome (GOLD analysis project Ga0315312, IMG submission 203629) | Freshwater sediment microbial communities from Lake Towuti, South Sulawesi, Indonesia - TDP7 | ecosystem: Environmental > Aquatic > Freshwater > Lake > Sediment | place: Indonesia: South Sulawesi... | reverse complement strand
GAAGAGAGGAAACCGAGCGTTTCGCCAGAAACACTGCCATTGTATGACCGATGGTTTGAAACCTTTAAGGCGCTTTAGGTCCAGTCTGCAATTTTCTTTGATTTAGTTTTCTGATTTTACCTCCCCGTAAAGGGATATGCGCAGTCACACGCAGTCGTAGTCAATCCAGTCAAGTGGCACTTGAATTTGTCGTTATGTCCGCCTTTTTTATAGGTAGACTTCGGCTTTCAGCAGGTACGCGTGCTAAGGATTAAATTTACAGAAAGCATATTTGGGTTAGTTGGTGGCTTGTGAGCATGGTGCGTGGCTATTCGAAGGTTCTCGTGACGGGCGGGGCGGGTTTCATTGGCAGCCACCTCGTCGACAGGCTCCTGAAGAACGGTTTTGAGGTCCATGTAATAGACGACCTTAGCACAGGGAAATTGAATAACGTGACCTATCACCAAGGAAAAGAAAATTTCCAATTTATTAAGGGGGACATTCGGGACTTCAATCTAATAAAGAAAACAGTGACGGATATCGACGCCGTCTTTCATGAAGCCGCGCTGGTGAGCGTACCCCGTTCCGTGGAAAATCCTGTCCTTACAAACGAGGTTAACGTTACTGGAACATTGAACCTCCTCAAAGCCTGTGCGGATTTGGATGTAAAGCGTTTCATCCACGCCTCCTCATCCTCGGTCTATGGGGAGACGGAGGTCTTACCAAAAAGGGAGGACCTTAATCCTCAACCAATTTCGCCATACGCCGTTTCAAAGCTGGCTGCAGAAAGCTATGCTAGGGCCTTCTATGAAGTATATGGCCTTGAAACCGTCTGTCTACGCTACTTTAATGTATATGGCCCTAGACAGGCATACGGACCCTACAGCGGAGTCATAATCATATTCATAAACCAGTTGTTAAGTGATCAGCCGCCCACCATTTTTGGGGGTGGGGAGCAAACCAGGGATTTCACGAACGTTCAAGACACGGTTGAAGGAAATATGCTCGCCCTAAAGAGAAAGAGCGCAGTTGGCCAAGTCTTTAACATCGCCACTGGCGTGGCCACGACCATAAATCAGTTGGCGGAAATGCTTAGGGAAATTATGGGCAAAACAGACCTTAAAGCAGTGTACAAGGGTCCACGACCAGGCGACATAAGACACAGCTACGCCGACATAAGCAAAGCCAAAAGGATACTGGGATATGAACCAAAGACCAGCCTCAGGGAAGGGTTAACCCAACTCGTTAAATGGCGGTCAAAACATAAAGCGTGACAACGCTAAATTTGATGAAGGCTTATTTATTAAGAAACAGAATAACAGAACCCTAAGGGATGAAATCAATGAACATAATGAGCATGTCTAAGCAAGATATCATAAACGCTGTTAAGCAGAGCAATATAACGGTCTGCGTTATAGGCCTCGGGCGCATTGGTTTGCCAACCGCTGGAGCTTTTGCAGAGGCTGGAGCCAAAGTGATCGGGGCGGACATAGACCCTAAAATTGTTCAGATCGTTAACTCTGGCCAAAGCCAATTTCGCGACGAACAAGGATTAAACACACTAATTAGAAAGGTTGTTAAGAATGGCAGATTAAGAGCAACCACTAACGTTTCGTCTGCTGTAGCGGAAGCGGAGGTTGTGATCGTTTGTGTGCCCACGCCCGTTGATGAAAGCAAAGTCCCCGACTACTCCGCGGTTAAGGAGTCTTGTAAAGAAATCGCTAAGGGGCTAAAGAAAGGCAACGTAGTGATCATCGAGAGCACGGTAGGTCCTGGAACCGTGGAGGATTTGATAATTCCACTTCTCGAAAAGGAAACAGACATGAAGGCGGGAGTTGACTTCGGTGTAGCCAGCTGCCCAGAAAGAGCCGATCCAGGTCGAATACTGGAAAACCTCAAAAAAGTTCCTAGAATTGTGGGGGGAATAACCCAAGAGAGCGCTGATGTGGCTGAAGCACTCTATGAAGCTGCCCTTGGAGTAAAGATAGTCAAGGTTAGCAACCCAAAAACTGCCAACGCCGTCAAATTGACGGAAAATCTTTTCAGGGACGTAAACATCGCGCTGGCCAATGAGTTCGCCATCCTCTACGAAAAGTTGGGAATCGACACAATTGAAGTGATGAAAGCTTGCTCAACCAAATACAATTTCATGCCCCACTATCCAGGCGCAGGCGTAGGCGGGCCTTGTCTGCCCCAGAACCCCTACTACCTAATTGTTGAAGGAGTGAAAGCGGGTAACATCCCCTACCTGATCCGCTTTGCCAGAGAGATCAACGACCGCATGCCAGAGCATGTGGTTATGCTGGTTGCTGAGGCGCTGAATGAAGTGGGGAAAACGGTTCGCGGTTCCAAAATCGCCATACTAGGAGCTGCTTACAAGCCGAACATCCATGATCTACAGTTGACCCCGGTGGAAAAAGTTTTCAATCGGTTAAAAGAAATGGCCGCAGATCTGGCAATCTACGACCCCATGTTTAGAGGTGAAAGGGTTTTCGGCGTTAAGGCAACGGAAAGTTTGGCTGAAGCGGTTAAGGGAGCCGATTGCATCGTGATAGGCACAGCCCACGAAGAGTTTCACAGCTTGAACTTGGCAGCTATAGATCGGATGTGCAGGAAGCCAGCTGCGTTGGTTGACTCTCGACATGTGGTTGATCCTTCAATGGTTAGAGAATGTGGGTTCGCGTATAGAGGGGTAGGGAGACCCTAACAAAGAGAGCGTGTTAATTTATTTTTCGTGTTTATTTAGCCTTAAACATGACTTTGCCCTTATCAATGACTTCTAGGATAAATGGGTTCCTTTTGCTTCTCATCTCCTCAAATTCCGCTGGTGTATAACCTATAGGCTCGATGGGTATCCCAAACCTGTTTAGATCCATCAGAATCCTTATTCTATCCAAAAAGCTTTCCTCAAAATCCGCGACAACAACGATGTCCACGTCGGATCCCTCGTTGATGTCCTTGGCTGCGAAGGACCCAAATAGGATTATAAGGCGTGGGTTGAGCTTGTCAACAACCTCATTTACATAATTGTCTATCTTTTTAAAAAATTCTTCACTTCTTTTAAGATCAACTCTGCGTAGTTTAAGCATTTTTTTGCCATCTCCTTTGTGTAGTACTTGTAGGCGGGGCCCTCTGGATAAAAGTTAGGGTACCTTGAGCCTATGTAGTGTCTGTCCAACTCCTTTCCGTGATCTATAAACCTTGCGAAGGATTCTTCCGTTTTTGAGGATTCTTCCAGCAACTCAACCACGGAGTGGGTGACTATCGCCCTGAATCCCTTAGAATATAAGAAGCCTTTCAATGCTTTTTCTGCTGATTGCTGAGAGAAGAACGCAGTGGCGTAGTAGTTTCCGTCTTCTAGGCAGTCCTTGGCTGTTTTTAGGTCGGCTTCGGCTTGATCGAGCCACCTTAGCCCTTCCTCCAAATTTTTCACAGCCTCATCCCCCTAGAGTCTCTAGACAAAGTAATTTGGCTGGCTTTATATTAACATTCGTTCTTTCAATTCGGCTGCTTATCGCTAGTTGCGGGATTTGGTGATTTTTAGGCATTTTTTGTTGTTTTTTGTGTTGTGGTTGTGTGGAGGCGTTTATGGTTTTGTTATATTAATTTGAGGTCATGATGAAAGGTTATGGGCCTGACTGTTACGGGGAATCAGATGCATCGTGGATACTTTTGTTTCTAGATTTCCACCACTTAGTTAGTTCTGTTAGCGTTGCAAACCAAACATCATCATTTTTTATGGCATGCTCTATGAAAGATCTTAATGCTTTGATGTACTTTTTCCTGCCGATCCTCGAAGGATGAGCCAACAAAACGAAGAGGCCCCTTTTCCTATAGCGATCTTCAAAATTGCTTTGCCAGATCTTGGCGACTTTCTTCCAGTTCTTATATCCTCTTACGTCAATTAGGTAGTAGTCGTCCATGGATGAGACGGGGATTTCTAGGGTCTTCAGCCTTTTGCCATTAAAGACAGGCGAGTAGGGCAAATAACTTGCTTCTTTTTTCTTGTTTAGGCTATTTTTTCTCCATGGTTGTAAATGGCGAAAGCTTTTCCAAATTTGTGCACAATCACTCATGAAAACTCTTAATTTCTTGTTTCTTACTTTGAAGAGTCTCCCTCTAATTTGGATCCAGTTAGTCTCATAGAAAACGGCTGAACTGTCATACAAAAGACCTAAGTCATTTGCAGCCTTGCATGTGATTAAATCGCCCTTTAGACCCGGAGCTCTAAAGCCTTTTATGCTTATTCCGGAGGATTCCTTTATCATTTTCATCATTTTTTCCATTCTTTTTCTCTGTTCCTTATAGCTTTGACCTCTAAAGAATTCGTGGACGTCACCGTGCCCTGCAATTTCGTCTCCATGTTTTATTATGCACTTGATGCTGTCTATGTCTTCTAGGAAGACATGGCTTGTTATGGGGAAAGTATACTTGACCTTGTAGTCATCTAAAGCGTCTAATATTCTTTCTATTCGACCATCAACGAAGCTATCGCACGCGCGATCAACGTCTCCTGTAAGGGAGACCGCTGCCTTTACTCCATGAGGCCACAACGATGCTCCAGGCTTTTGAACAATATCTGTTACTTTTTCATCGCCTTTCATTGGGACATTAGGCACTCTTTATACGCCTCTACTATCCTCCTTGCTTGAACATTCCAATTGAAGAAATCTTCAACGAGTCTTCTGCCATTATTTCCTAACTCTTTGGCGTAAGATGGGTCTTCAATGAGTTTCAATATGCCGTTTGCCATAGATTGTGCGTTCTCTTGAACTGCTATGCCAGCATTGTATTGACGAGTAATTAGCGCCATGGTTTTCACTGGAGTTATAACAACTGGCTTGCTGGCGCACCAATAATCAAAAACCTTATTACCTAGGCCTAAATCAAGCAGAAGGTTCTTCGGATAAGGAGCGAGACCGATATCAGCGGCTTTTACATAGGCAGGAATTTGATCGTAGCCGATTTCTCCGGCTAAATAGACGAGTTTCTCCATATGTTTTTTTCGAATAAGGTTTCTAAAAGAAATATCATCTCTGCCAACTAATAAGAGCTTTATTTTGGCGGAACTTTTTGCTTTGAGTAACATAAAAGAATTTAGCATCAACTTAATACGTTCAATTTGCTCTCCTACAATAGGCTCTTCGTAAAATAAAATGTAGTCAGCATCAACCTTAGTTTTAATTTCCGAAGATTTATCCTCAAGGTCTCGGCGCTCAAACAAATCGGTGTCTGCTGCGTTGGGAATGTAGACTGATTTTCTCTGAAAATCGTGCGGAAGAGTTTCTTTTTTTAGCTCGCTGAGGATGAAAATCTTTTTTGCGAGTTTGTATAGGAGCAATTCGTATATTTTCTCTTCATAGACCTTAAACTTGCCTCTCCTGCGTGATATGCAACCTTCCACAATGTGCTCAGTCATATCGACAACAACAGGAATGCCAGATATTTTTTCTAAGAAAGCGATAAGAACGCTAACGCGTTGTGATGGATCGTTGAAGATTTGAATTATGTCTATCTCTAAGTTTTTCAGGGCTGAAAAGAAGGATTGAATTGCGAATTGTGACGACTGAAAAGCGATTGATCGAGAAGGGCCAATAAAATGTATTCGTGATCTCACGGGTAAGGTTACGTTAGACAGGCAACTTGGAAATCTGTTTGTAAAGACGAAAATATTATGCTCTAGTTTAGATAAGTATTTAACTTGCCTGATCCCTCGCACAGATAATCGCTGCATAAACATAGCTATTTTCATGTTTAACATCCGTCGCTGTGTATTTATTGAGCTTGAGTTAATGTTTTATGCGTTTAGGCAAATATATATGCAGACATAAGTATTTTATGTAACATAGTGCCAAAAAAGTTTAAGTTTAAAGAAAAATCTTCTCTAAAATGGCACTAGAAGGGAAGAAGGTGTCTCTCAGAGAGGTTAAAAGGCGCTATTATTATTTTATTAAGCGAAAATTGCACCGAGGCTATGCACTAGATCCCTTTTCAATCTTAAGCAAGCTTAATAGATTACAATGGTTGGCAAAAGAAGAATTAGAGGAACGAGCCTTCAACAAATTAAGGGTGTTACTAAGCCACGCTGATAGAAATGTCCCGTTGTATGCCAAACGATTCAAAGCAAGCGGCATCAAGCCAGAGGACGTTAAGGGAATACGGGATTTGGCTAGGATACCAATAATTGGGAAGTATGAATTAAAAAATAATTTCTCGGAGGCCATAGCGGGCAATGTGCCAGGTTATAGACGGTTTCTGGGGCGCACTTCCGGTTCAACTGGAGAACCGTTTCAATTCTATCAGGACACATATGCGGGGCCAATGAATTTGGCTTCATTTTGGCTTTTTAACAGCTGGTTTGGCGTTAAACCCCTTTCAAAGTATGTGCGCATTTCTTCTCCGCAATATCCTTCTGGAACTTATGTAAAGCCTTCGTTTAGCTCCCTAAGTTTCGATGGTCTGGTTCGGACAATGTTGAATCTGGGTCCGCTATACCCAAAATACCATATCTCTGCTTTAGAGGTGACACCTGAAAATACACTATCCATCGTGTCGAAAATCAATGAGTATAGACCGCAGTATTTTGAGGGGTATGTCTCTGCCCTCGTCCTTCTGGCGATATACATGCGAAGATATGGCTTATCGTTTGAATTTAAGCCGAAGGGAGTGATGACAACATCAGAAACGCTTGCAGAGGCACAGAGGACGCAGATTGAAAGCGTGTTTTCGTGTAGTGTGTTCAACACGTATGGGCTGCTAGAAGTGGGTGGGATAGTGGCACAGGAGTGCTCGGCGCGTGAGGGTCTCCACATAAACAGCGATTTGGTGTTGGTAGAAGTTGTGGATCAGAACGGCGAGCTCTGCTCTTTAGGCGAGGGGGGAAGAATGATCATCACGGATTTGAATAACTTTGTTATGCCATTCATTAGATATGACACGGGGGATGTTGGAGTTCAAGGCGATTTCTGTTCGTGTGGAAGGGGATTTCCCCTAATAAAAAGGATTCAAGGGCGTGAAGCAGACTATGTTGAGACCGCCTCTGGAGACCGAATACCCTTAGTCTCCATAAGCCACCCACTGTTTGCAGTCTTTGGTTTCTCGCATTATATCGATGAATTTCAATACGTACAACGTAAGAAGGGAAAAATTACCTTGAAAGTTGTACCAAGAGAAAGCTATACTCCACATGTGGAGACAGCAATACAAAATAGTATTAGAAAGTTGTTAGAAAGCATAGAAATTGATGTTGATATAAAAGTAGTTGAACGCATTCAACCCCTCAGATCCGGAAAACGGCCTATTTTAGTTAAGGAGTAGTATTAGCTTAAACTGAGATAGTAATGGCAAAAATGCATATGTAAAAATGAGCATTTTATGGAACATAGTGTAAGAAAAGGTTTAAAGGATCTTCTCTAAAGGAGTAAATATAGTGGTACGGGAATTTTGAGAGAAATGAAAAAAATATTCATTTGGGGTTGGTATGGTAATGCTAATCCAGGCGATGAGGCCATTCTCATTAGCATGCTTTCTGCTATAAAAAAAGGAATACGTAATGTTGATATTATAGTTGCTTCAGACAATCCGCAGCTCACTGCTCGACAATATAGAATCAAAACGTTTTATAGACAAAAGATCATTAGCCTAAGGACATTCTTGAAACATCCTCTCTCCTATATAAGAGACTTATTGAACTTGTTACGAAGAATGCGTGAAATAGATTTATTCATTCTCGGAGGCGGTGGGCTCCTGAAAGATTTTGGTAGTGATCTTTCGGGACGCGGTTCAAGAAATATTATTCGCTGGCTGGAGCCTGTTGCTTTGGCAAAATTGTGTCGAAAACCAGTCATGTTTTATGGCATTGGAGTGGGCCCGATTAACACTAGATTGGGGAAATTTTTAACTCGTCTCATTGCTAATAAGGTGGACTTAATTACTGTCAGAGATGAAATGTCAAAGCAAACATTGGAAACCTTGGGCGTGTCTAAACCGCCTATTTATGTGACAGTTGACCCTGCTATCACTTTATCAGCCGTAAATGCCGAACAATTATTGGATATACTTAATCGAGAAGGCCTAAACAAAAATCAACCTTTGATTGGTCTTTGTCTTACTAGTGTGTGGCATGATCCAAAAACATGGCCTGGGCAGTATTCGAAATTTTTGAGGTTCAAAGAGGTTATAGCTCAGTTAGCCGATTATCTAGCAAGCGAACTGGGCGCAAAAATAGTCTTTATACCTTTCTGGTCTCTTTCAAGTATACCCCCCTATAAGAGGGATAGAAATATGGCAGTCGAGATAGCCCGGATGATGCGCCACAAAAACAAGTCAATAGTTTTAAGTGGAGAATATACGCCTGAAGAGTTAATGGGCATCATCGAAAGAATGGACTTAGTAATAGGTATGAGGCTGCATTCCCTTATTTTTGCAGCTGCAATGAACGTGCCTGCAATAGGTATAAGTCATCAACCTAAGCACAGGGGCTTCCTACAGATACTGGGTCAGGAAACGTTGATATGTAATATCGAGAATATTAATGAAAACGATTTGCAAAGTGTACTTTTAAAGGATTTAAAACACAAAGCACGTGAAGCATGGGCGGCTAGAGGTCAGATCAAAAAGGATTTAAAATTCAAGGTAAAATTTTTACGGAAGCTAGCTTTGCTCAATGCTGAACTAGCATTAAAGCTAATTTAATAATAACGATACAGCGGTGTGCGCAGGGCTATAGATCATAACTAGCATAAAAATACGAGAAAGGGGGGAGACACAATGCAAATAAGTTATGCAATTGACAAGTTATGGAGTTGGTTAGAAACTTGGCTTGATGAAGGGGGGGTTCACGGATTTGTAGTACATCACCATGAGACATCGAATGCTTCATTAAAGAAAAATAGAGATAGACTCCGGTACAGAATAAGATTCCATAAAAGTAATATATCAAAAAAACTTTTGAAAATTGAAGAGGATTTGAGATGAAAAGACTAATCCCAAAGTGGTCCAGCCTCATACACTGGTCTAAACGTTATGTTTCTAAAAAACTGCCATTTTTGTTATCTCCACCTTTGCCTAGGCGTATTCAGATTGAATGCACCACAAGGTGTAATTTAAAGTGTACGATGTGTGGGCATTCATTTAATCCCTCTTCAATTTTTGGAGATCTTAGTTTTGAAAATTTCAGGTATATAGTAGATTCGTTTCCTCAATTGAGATCAGTTGATATGACACCTCTTGGCGAAGTTTTTATGAATAGAGATTTCCTGAGAATGCTTAAGTATTTAAAATCAAAATCAATTTATGTTGATTTTACAGATAACTTTACGCTTTTGACTCCAAAAATTGCTGAACAATTAATTTTGATGCAAATAGATGAAATTTTTACTTCATTTGACGGAGCTACTAAAGAAACATTTGAGAGTATTAGGGTTGGCGCGAATTTCGAAAAAGTCATAGGTAATATTAGGAGTTTAATTAGGCTTAAAAACGAAAAGAATAGCAAGCTGCCACAATTGGTTGGCTGTTTCGTCGTTTCAAATCAGAATATAGATGAAGTGCCGTTAATGGTTGACCTGGCAAAATCGTTGAATTGGCTTCGGCTTGAGTTTATAAACGTAAGAACTTCTAAGGAAACAAAGAAGCTATCAATAGATATGAACGATCCCAAAACAAAGATTATCTTCAAACAAGCGCTTGAAAAAGCCCGAAAAATGAACGTCCGAGTATCCTTCCATCATTTTACAAGACAACCCGTAGAGAAATGTGAGGCCCCTTGGAAAAGTTGTTATATAACTTATGATGGTTTTGTTCATCCTTGCTGTTATCTCATCCCGTTTGGAAATCGGGAAAAACAAAATGAGCAGTCCCTTGGAAATATATTTAAAGATGATATCACAAAAATATGGAATTCTGAAAAGATGAAAAGGTTTAGGATGGACATTCATAAAGGTAAAGTCCCAGCTGTCTGTTCTGAATATTGCGCACAATGACGATTGTTTAGACTTATTTGGACTAAAGATATGAAAGAACGAAATCATCGAATTTAAAATCCAAGGCAAAGCGTTTACGGGAGCTAGCTCAACTTAATGCTACATTCACTTTAAAGCTAGTCGAAGAATAGCTTCCATTGTTTGCTGGTCACAAGTGCACAAAATAAAACCGACGTCGATAACGTAGCGAAATGCTACTAAAGCAGCTATGCGTTTTTAGGTAAAAATCAATGAGGATATTGCAAGTTCAGCTTTTGGGATCTACGTATCTTCTTCATGCATGCGTCAAGACACCGATTATCAACTTAATTTTTCTCTCTAAGAGAACCTTGAATTCGATTTCAAATATGTGATAAGCAATGAGATATCAGCATCTGGAACGATTTCAACCATTTGCTCCCCTTCCTAAACCATTTATGAATGTATGAATAAAGAGTTATCTTAAGGGTTTTTATAAAAAGTACGCGATGCCACCTTTCTCATTATAATTTTCAATGAAGAAGATACGTAGATCCCAAAAGCTGAACTTGTTATTCTATTATTAAGATTGCAGAAAAAACGCGGTAAGCTTAGAGGATTTATTCCCACTTTCCTAAGTATTTTACTATATAAACTAATATGCCTAGGAAGGAAGAAATCGTGTCCGCAAAATTTTTCTAACCGAAACTTAGAATCAAACGCACTAATTTTTTCATTTATCTTAGCGAGAGAGTAGCAGGCATGTTCAGGAGTTCGAATTTGAGATGCTGAAACCACCCGTCGATATTTTGACTTTTGCAGTAATCTTGCTAATCGATATGGCACGTCCAGTATAAGATACCTGAATTTTGCACCAAGTCTACTTCGTACGATAAATAGCACCTTTCCACCAGATCTTAAGACTCTATGGCTTTCTTTCAAAACTTCCTCCGGTTCATCTATGTATTCAAATGAACCGATAAAGAGTGTTAGGTTAAAGACATCATTTTTAAAAGGAAGGTATTCAAAATCTGCGACCAAGAATTCACAGTTTCTTTCTCTACTACGATGAGCTACTTTGACCCCTTCGATTGAAAGGTCAACTCCTATGACCCTAGCGCCGCTCTTTGCTAAGGGTATCGATACTCTACCGTCCCCACAACCAGCATCTAATATTAAATAATGATCACCGATGAGGCGAGAAGCTGAATTAATATCCACCAAATCATAGTAAATTTTAGCCGAGTCCATTCTAGTACCTCTGAATTTGTACTTACGTTCATAGCTCAGCTTTACGTTTCTTTTTGTTCTTACCTCCGTAGTTTCAGCCCCAATTTTACGTTTAATCAGTTTACTTAATTATGTGATTATCCGAAACATATAGTTATTCTTTATCAATCAACTTTCTGGGGCATTTTGCAAGTTTTGGGGGATTATGTTAAATAAGACAAGCAGCAAAAGGTTTAATGATTTTTAAGGGTAAACTTTCATGGGAGCGGTTATAATTGGCACGGTGGCCTAAAGGGGCGAAAGTTGCGGTTTGCCTTACAGGAGATGTTGACAGTCCATACGACTTAGTAAACGGAAGATTGGAGAGAGTTTTTGAGGTTTTGGATGATTACCAGCTTAAATATACTTTCTTCATAACCGCTCAATTTTGCGGGAAAATTTTGGATAGTATTAAAGAGATGATAAGTCACGGAGACGAGATAGCGGGACATGGAGATGTCCATGAGGCTTTCAGGGGCCAAAGCTACGAGGAGCAAAGGAAAAGAATGGAAAGAATGATAAGGGTGATAAGGGAAGTTTGTGGGGTGAAAATAAACGGTTTTAGAGCCCCAAAACTTAAGGGAGATATCATTTCTAGCAAAGTTGCCGACGAATTAGGTCTTTCCTATGATAGTTCCTATGGGACTGTGGAAGCTGGATGGATTAATCTCAAAGGGGAATTCATCAAAATTAAAAGGAAAAAACTGAGACACTTCCTCATTAACTGTATAAAAGTTATAAAATTGAAAAAAAGTAAGTTCTTAACCCGTCCATTTCTTAAAGGCGTCGGAGGCTTCATGAGGGAAGAGTATGAGAGTGGTTGTTTGCCTTTCCATCCGATTTATAACGGGCAACAACTTGACATCTTGGCAATTCCTTTCTCAGAAATGGACGATTACTATTTAATAGAAAAAGCGCACATCAAAAACTGGAAAAAAATAGCGGAAATTTGGAAGAGCAATTTTGACGACCACTATGAGAGGAACGACTTACACGTTTTGTTGGCTCACCCTGTAAGGGTCGGAAAAAAAGAGTATATTAAGGCGTTAAGATCTTTTGTAGAATATGCCATTGGGAAAGGCGATGTCTGGTTCGCAACCTTATCGGAATTAACCACATGGTGGAAGGCAAGAGAAAACAAATTACCCCCTATTTTTTAATTTGTGTTTCATTAAATGAGGATTTAAGGCATGAAAAACTTGGTCCGAAAGTGGCATAGCCTCTTATATCACTCTAAACTTTACTTCTCTAAAAAAATGCCCCTTTTAATATCTCCCCCTACTCCAAGGTGGATTCAGCTAGAATGCACCACCAAGTGTAATTTAAAGTGCATAATGTGCGAATACTCATATTTGACGGGTAAGGGGGAAGACCTCAGTTTTGAAAAATTTAGGCACATCGTTGATTCGTTTCCTAATTTGAGGACAATCGATATGACGGGTATAGGTGAGGCCTTCCTGAATAGAGATTTTTTAAGAACGCTTGAGCATTTAAAATCAAAATCAATTAACGTAACTTTTAACGATAACTTCACGCTATTGACACCAAAAATCGCTGAAAAGTTAATCTCAATGCAGATAGATGAAATAGTTATCTCACTGGACGGAGCTACTAAAGAAACATATGAAAGTATTAGAGTTGGAGCTAATTTTGAAAAAGTTACGGCCAACATAAAAAACTTGGTTAAACTTAAGAATAAAATGAATAGTGAACTCCCAAAACTAGGCATTATTTGTACAATCTCAAATGAAAACATACACGAAGCACCATTAATGGTTGATTTGGCAAAATCCCTAAACTGTTGGCTTAAGTTATCGAACGTAAAAACTTTTGAGGAAACGAAGAAACTGTCAATAGATATCAACGATAAGAAAACAAAGAGGATTTTTGAACAAACACGAGAAAAGGCTCGAGAAATGGGTGTTCAAGTGTCTTTTAGACATTTTTCGAAACGACCCATACAGAAATGCAATTACCCTTGGAAAACTTGTTACATAACTTATAACGGCTTCGTTTATCCCTGCTCTTACATCACCCACTCTAAAAGTCGGGAAAGCCGAGTTAAATGGTCCTTTGGAAATATTTTTGAGGCCGATTTCAATGAAATATGGAGATCCAAAAAGGCCAAGAAATTTAGGGAAAAAATTCGCAAAGGAAAAGTTCCGACGATCTGTACTGATTGCCAAATTTTTGGACCAGTGAACACCATCCAATGACGGAGAAGATTATTTTTTAAGTTGACTATAATGCCACCATTCACCTAGAATCTCAACAAAGCCACGCATACAACTAAGAATAAAAAAAGCGCTAGCTTTTTTAAGGTCTGATTTTCCGTCACCTATTAAGCTTTTGATGGCTTTTCTAAGTGCCCCCATAAAGACGAAGGGAAAGGCAAGTGGGGGCCTTAGTTTTCCCTTTAGAAATCGATATTTGAGGTTTCCTGATGAGTATCCGAAATATCTTTTCATGAAAAAAATAAGATTATCATTAACGAGATGGTATACTATCAGATCGGGTGAATTGATCAGTTTATAGCCTTTCGAAAGAGCCCGATTCGCAAACTCAGTGTCCTCTGCTCCAAAACCTATTCGTTCATCGAATCCGCCTATCTGGAGTAAGAAACCCCTTCTAAAAGAGCAGTTAGCCCCTTCAGAGGCAGGAACGGTATGTTCTGGGTGCATGAAGTCTGCAATCAAGCTCTTATTTAATGGCAGAAGCGTTCCGCCAACACCTACAACATCCTTGTTGTCAATATAACACTTAGCCATCACGGCAAGCCAGTTTTGAGGCGCGATACAGTCAGCATCTATAAAGGCCACTATATCCCCCCTAGCTACGAGCGCCGCCTGATTCCTTGCCCCCGTGGGTCCCCCCTCTCTTGATTTTTGAAGAAGCAGTCTGATCCCATGAAATCTCTTTACTATCTCTTGTGTCCTGTCTGTAGATCCTCCGTCTACTACAATTATTTCAAATTTGCTCGAAGGGTACTGAACTCTACTTAAAGAAGCTAGGGTTTGCCCAATTGTTTGTTCTTCATTCAGAGCCGGAATTATCACTGAAATAAAGGGGAACTCCATATGTGAAGCACCATAAAAATGTTGTTCGCCCTTATTAATAAGAAATTTCGTACAATGAAATATCTTAAAGTAAACATGGCGCACCTAATTTGAGGAACAGACCGCCAAAAAACCTAAAACTTAGGATAAGGTTGCTTCATCATAGATCAAACAGGAAATAGTTGTGTTTAATCTCCAGTTAAGATAGGACGATATGAATCATGGAACAATCTGAAGTGGCTTTAATACGAGTTCAAGATCACTCTAAAACAGAGATTTATCGATTTTTAGAGCACTGGATACCCAAAATAATTAACCCAATTTTATTACAGAAAACGAGGGACATTGTTATAAAAGTGAATTTATGTAAACCACTTCCACCAGAAACTGGGGCAACCACCGACGTAAAGATCGTTGACGGCTTAATAACCTATGTAAACAATTCATTTCCTCGCAAGAGTATTTTCGTAGTTGAGAGCGACGCCCGCCATACTGCTGAAACATGCTTCCGTAGAACAGGATATTATAAATTAAGTAAAGAATATAAAAATGTACAACTTGTAAACCTTACAAAGACTGGGCGAACGACTAAAAAGGATAAAAGATTAAAACATTTTAAGAACGGGCTGGAGATTTCAAATTTGTTTAATAGTAATCCACTTTTTATTTCGATAGCTAAACTTAAAACCCATGAATGGGAGCTATATACGGGTATTCTGAAAAATCAATTTGGCTGTATATTAACAAAGCATAAAGGCCAATACCATCCATATTTATCAGACGTTATAACCGACATAAATATGATCATTAGACCAGACCTATGCATCATAGACGGTTTAATAGCCATGGAAGGCAAAGGTCCAACTTCTGGAAGGCCTAAAAGGATGGACTTACTAATTATTGGAAATGACCCCGTGGCCACAGATATTATTGGGGCCACAATAATGGGCATCAATTATCGAAGAGTGCCACACTTAAGTCTCGCTATTAAACGAAGATTAGGCGAGGCTAAGCTTAAAAATATTCAAGTCTTAGGCGAAAAAATTGAAAATGTCGAAGAAAAATTCCAGAATATTCCAAGTATTTCATTTTGCCTATTTAGAATGAGCTTTAAGATAAGAAAATTATTCTTACCAATAAGTGTGTCTCTTCCAGTTGAAAAACTGTTACGGAGGCTTGCAAGATCGTTTTATAGACATAGTTTTACTGAAATTCTTACGAAGAAGGTTATACCAATGATTACAGAGAAAATAAGGTCCTCTTTGAAATGATACGTCATCTTTGTTTTCAATATTGTTAAGCAAGAAATGCATATTTTTGCACACGTTAATGAGCTAGATGGTTTATTCCGTGGGCGTTAATAAATACTTGAAGGCTAGGAACCAGAAAAGGAAGACCCAGATGATGAAGAGCCCATATCCTAAGTATATGTGGACCGCCATTGCCGCCTCTATTCCTAGGAAGTAGCAGGCCAAGAATATTGTTAATAGCCTGAGGAGGTTCACCAGAAATGTTCCTATTGCCCCGATGGCGGTGCATAGCGCCTTGCGCTTGGGTGAGGCTTTTACGTCTAGGATCATGAGGACGGCTAATGAGCCGTAGGCTAGCATGCCTTTTATTCCTGTGCAAGGCGCGTCTATCATTAGGGTTTGGAAGGTTCCGTCTCTGGCGTGGATTGTGACGAGGTTGCCGTTTGCAGAGGCATTGATGGTGAGAAGATTTAGTGTGGATGCAATAAAATGTGCTAGGGAATTTTCTAGGAAAACGACTTGGGTGATTGCAAATTCTAGTTGATAGCCTACAATTAAGATTGATAGGTAGGCGGTTGGCAAGACGAAGTGTTTAAATCCCTTGAAGCCGTAGAAGGCAACGCATACACTAAGGAAGGCGACGAGCATGTCAAATAGGCCAAACATGGGCTTCTCATTGAAATTAAAGGCGTTGCGCGCTAAGTTTAAGGCATAGATTCCGCACCCAAAGAACATTTCAAAACGGTTGCTTTCATCTTCAATATCAACGATTTCTTGCCATCTTGCTATGAACCAGATCACTAGGGTCATAGGGACAACTATTACGAAGGTCAGGGAGATTTGAAACCAAAACAATGTGAAGGGGTTAAAAAAGCTCAAAAGGACAAACAAAAGGAAAAAGTGAGGTCGGCTGATCATGCTTGTTTCCTACTCAGAATTGGAAATCTGTTGATTTATACTTTGCTATTTCCTATCGGATGGCATGTCAGATGAAGATTTTGTTATTTTTAAGGCCCTTTTAGAAGGTTGACTAATCGTTTAGCGTAAGATTGCCATGAGTGCTCAATTGACACTTGCCTAGCTCGATTTGCTAGTTTGGAAAGTAGTTCTTCATTAATAAGTAGCCCAATTATTGCTTCAGATAACTTCTTTGGATCGTCAGGAGGGACTAATATTCCAGCTTTTTTTCTCTGTATGATTTTTGCGTCAGGGATAACGTCTGTTGTAATGATGGGCTTACCCATTGCCATATACTCATAAATTTTAACATATGAATATAGCTCTCCCCATTGCCTAGAACTGTAAGGAGCAACTAAAACATTGCACGCCGCAAGATAAAAGGGGACCTCTCGGTATGGGACTGGGCCTGTCAATATTATATTCTTGATTAAGCTAAGCTTATTTAAGAGATGGAGAATTTCTGGGGGATAAGGTCCAACAAGCAATAATTTTGTGTTTGGCTTGCTTTTAACAACTAATTTCGCAGCATAAATTAGGGTTTCTATTCCATGCCAGGAGGCAAAACTTCCTACGTATCCTATAACGGGAATTTTTTTTAAACCGTATTTTTTTCTGATCTGAGTTCCATCTATGTCGGGGTTAAATAATTCAGTATTAGCAGCAGCCGTTACAACTTCAATTTTAGATTCTGATACCTTGCGAAGGACTTTTTTAGAGAAGGTTAGTATCTTTTTCGCCCTTTTTACAGAGAGTGATGCGTAATGGGGACTAATTATCTCTAATACTAGTGGTCTTCCAGTAATGATGCTTGCTAGAGCTCCTTCGCCCGACGAGGTGCCCCGTTCAAGAATAATGTCAACATTGTGAGTTTTCACAATCTTTGCGACATTGAGCCCCGCATAAATGAAAAAAAACGTGTGCAAATATACGTGGTAAAATTGTTGTTTTAAGCTTAATTTTCCCGTGGTTTTCCGTCGAGCGTGAGGCGTCGGAAAAATTATTCCACGATAAATACGGTACAAATGAATACCGTCAAGCAATTCACAGCTTTTTTGCCCAGACTGCCTTCGACAAATAACAAAGACTTTATGCCCAAGTTTGTTCAAGTGTCTGGCAGCTTCGTAAGTGTGAGTTGAACTTCCAGTGATCCCGGGAATAGAAACGTCTGCGGCTACGTAACAAATTCTCATGGCAAATGAAACCTCTTCCATTAATGTATTTGGATGGATTTAGCTCTTATAATTGTACCCAATACTAACAACTTGGGGTCTTCCCATTAAACTAAGATTCCATTAAGCGCATTTTTAACGACCGCGATTAATCGCTAACATTATAAGACCCTCGCCAGTTTGAAGATTGAACGCTACGATAAACTACTAATGATTTAATATGTTAGAAGACATGGGTTTTATGTTTCAGCTTGCCTAATATGCCATTAACTTTTCCAATTTCAGAGCTAGCGACGTCAAGAACCTCGATTAGCAAAATCACAGCTACCGCTTTCAGTTTACCCGTGAAACTGTTCATACACTTTAGGCAAGCGACGAAACACTCTTTGCGACGATAAACCCTTATTGTAAGGTATATCGAAGAAATTACTAGAATGAGATAAAGTTGAAGAGGAAACGGTATAAGGAATAGGACTAAAATTAAAAAGACTAGTTTTATAGGCCAGCCTCCTAGGTTTACTTTGTTAGGGTGCGTATAAAATAACATATGATACCAATATCCGTATTGTATCCGTTTTCTAATAAGATGCTTTAAAGTGAAACGCTGTGGGGATTTTAGATGAAATACAAAGCACCGTTCGTCTACTATAATTTTGTATCCTGTTTTTTTTAGTTTCCAGTCCATATCGGGAAACTCTAACCAACGGAGATTGTTGTCAAAGTTCCCAACCGATTGTACGGCGCTTCTCCTATAGATCCGGTTTGCCATTTCCTTCCACCAGATAATTAGAAGGTGGATGTCCGTAGAAGTATAGTATAGTCGATATTGAGCTCGGCTTGGTTACCTTGAAAGGAACTTTGACACCACCGAAAATAACTCCAACCTTAGAGTCGTTAAAGTGCCTTATGAACCTTTTAATCCAGTCCTCCGGCGGGACTTCATCAGCGTCAAGCATGGCAACGATTTCATAACGTGCCTCATTGATACAGAGGTTTCGAGCATAGCCTAGTCCCCTGCGTTTGCTAATAATCACCTTGTCGACTGGATATTTTCTTAAGATTTCTAATGTCCGGTCGGTGGATCCTCCGTCCACAACTATCACTTCATATTTTTCTCTGGGATAGTCGACTTGGAAAACCGATGAAATGCACTTCTCAATAGTTTCTTCAGCGTTGTATGTAATGATAGCTATGGAAACGTACGGTAAATCCTTCATACGGGTAATCCACCAAGTTTATTATAGGATGAGAGGGTTAATTGATAATCATTATTTTTCATGGCCCATTTCGTCTCGCCGTTAGCCGGTCCTAGACCAGGGTTATTGTATAGTTATTGCATATATTAAATTTTCTTACATACAATTTTATTGTAATCGATTAATTTATTAAAGTTCTCTAGGATGAAAACTATAGTCCTATGCGAGTGGCATCAAATGAAACATTTCAACTGATAGCAGGGAAAAGGTCGTGTCTTTAAGAAAAATTGGAATAACTCTAGTTAAAGGGACTACATATTTCACAGTTGCTTACATAGTGACGTATGCTTTTGGAATGCTTACTTCTATTCTTATTCCCAGGTTTTTAGGACCGGCTGACTATGGGCTCTGGAGCTTGGGGTGGTCAGTTATTGTCATCCTTATGTTGTTCCGAGGTTTACCAGGCACAGATGACGCTATAATAAGATATGTTTCGAAGTACGATGCAGAAAACAAACCTAGACTTGTGAGAAATATAGTTACAACCTCATTGAAATTGCGGCTTTTATCGTCTGGTTTAAGCTGTGGCGTCGCCATTCTATTGGCGAATTATGTCGCTAACAAAGTATTTAATTATCCAAAATTAGCTTTTTTACTCCCAATTTTTGCTATTGGTTATTTCACCCATGCATTCGGCATAGAAAGCGTGTTAAACGCATTAAAGAAGTTTCATTATCAGGCTAGCCTAAGCATTTTCGGATCTATATTAAGATTTTTCTCAATTGCAATACTACTTATAGCAGGATTCGGAATAATGGGCGCCGCCATAGGACAATTGTTTCAAACAGCTTTCATATCTCTTCTAACATTTTTTATAGTTTTTACTAGATTTTTGCCTTCTTCAGAATCGCACAACACAGAAAATGGACTTAACTTTATCTCAACCTCAAAAAAGATCATTGCTTATGGTCTACCCCTTTCGGTAACGGGTTTAATAGGAGGCTTTAGTGAGAATTTCATGAATTTTATGCTAGGATTAAATGTAGAAGTAGAGGTGTTAGGGTATTTCGCAGTAGCGTGGGCAATGACAACTATGGTAGTATCTTTCGCGGGGCTTGCCAGCACTCCTCTCTTTCCCATTATTTCAGAATTAGATGCAACAAAAGACAGGAATAAGATTGACAGGCTACTGTCTACTTTGTTTAAGAATCTGGTGCTTTTCGTGGCAACCGTTGTGATTTTTGTGGAGTTTTTTGCCCCCCAAATAGTTCTCTTCATCTACGGATGGGAGACCTTTGAGTCTGTTGCAATTTTCCTGAGAATACTAATTATTCTCACCTTGCCAAGCGTTTTTACTCAACTCAGTGGCACTTTATTTAGAGGTATTGGGCGCTCAGATTTGATATTGAAAATCGGCGTCCTATCTACGCTTTGGATGATCCCGGCAACGGCGCTTTTGATTTCGAGTTTTGGAGTGATGGGAGCAATAGCGGTAATTCTAGCGAATTCCTTTGGTTATGGTTTGTTTCTCTGGACTTATTTCCTCAAAAAAATTATGGGAAAAATTCCTTTTGATCTCAAAGCGATATTTAGGCTAGTCCCCACTTTTGGGATCACAGCACTTATTCTTCTAGTGGTTAGACCGCTAATTCTTTATAATTTGTTCTTTCTAATCCCCTCTTCTCTACTGACTTTACTGGCATCTTTTATACTTGCCTGTTTTACAGGGGTTGTGAGGAAGAATGAAATAGATGTTCTACAAAGTAGTTTACCGACTAATTTACAGCGCAACCTTAAAGTCATCTTCTCATACTTTAAAAAAATGGCCAAAGAATGAGAGTGCTAAAGTAGTTGCGATATTGTGTTAATTGGGCGGGCTGGACAGATCCATGACCAGCAGGCGATTACATTCGTGCCATTGGAAGGGTAAAGAAAAATGAAATACACATTTTACCATAAGAAGTCTGCCTAGTGACTTGCAGGATAGCCTTCAATTCATTTTTTCATTTTTAAATGCGATCGCTAGGTAACAAATTTTCATAAATTTCAAGGGTACGCTTAGCACTGTGTTTCCATGTGAATTGTTCCACTAACTTCCTAGCCTTCAGACCTATTTTTTCCCTTAGATCAGTATCTGATAATATTTTGATGATTGCCTCAGCTAGTTCATCTGGATTACCAGGATTTACTAGAATGCCTGTTTCGCTGTCGCGAATAAGTTCTGTTACGCCCCCTACAGTGGATGCTATGACGGGGGTTTTGCAAGCCATGGCTTCCAGTATAACTTTTGGGAAGGAATCGTATATGGAAGGCACCACCAGGGCGTCAGCAGCCGAGTAATATTCCGCCATCTCTCTATACGGAATATTTTCAATTAAGCGTATTGCGTCATTTACTTTTAAACGCCTAATTAAACCCAATAAAGGTTTAGCGTAACGACGCTCCAATGGATGCCTAGGGTTACACACAAAAAGAACTTTAATATCTTCAAATTTTCTACGAATTTCCCCTAAAGCCTTAATTAAATACATGGGTCCCTTCACAGGTCTAAAGCCACCTAAATACATGATAACACGAGACTTCGGATTTAATCCGTGCCTCTTCAGCACCGAGCCACGGAGTTCTCGGGGATAAAAATTCTGTAGATCAACACCATTGTATACAACATGTGTCCTCTCCCTCGGGATTTCATATAAACCCTCTAGTTCCTTCGCAAGAGATTTAGATACGGCTATAACTGCGTCTGCTCTTTTCCACATAACGTTTTGCCTCAAGATCGAGATCGGATTTCCAATACGTTGCTTCAATCCCCTTTCATTGAGGCCCTCAGTAAAAAATCGGCTATACGCGGACATCACTCCTTTCAGAGTACCATGAACGTGTACGACATATTTTGCTCTTGTCTTATTGTTATAAATAAAATTTTTAGATATAGCATAGGAGGGACATGAGGTCGCGTGGGCATGCACTAAATCAATATTTATATGCCTACTTAGTTTGATCAGCTCATATAACCCAAAGATATTGTAAGGCGTCATAACCCTACGGACATGTATACCTTCTATCTCTTCAAACCTTTTTTCACTTGGATACTTTTTACAAATAACATGCACATTTATACCGAGTTTTACCTGTTCTTTCGATATATGGTAAAAGGAAGGTCCTAATCCATATTGGATTTTTTCAAATGGAGGAAAATCACTTACAAGTCTGACCACATTCATTTGAGTCCCATGTTAATAAGTTCTTTCTTAATATTATAGTTACTTCTTTAAACAATAGGAACCTTCATTTCTTAAATATTATGAATTATTAATTTACTTTCATAGGAAGAGAGTAAAGATATGAGCCACAACTTTCAAAGACCATTGGTATCGATAGTGGTTCCCGCTTTTAATACCGAAATGACGATAAGGGATTGCCTGATATCTTTGTTAAAACAAAAATATAGCAACATTGAAATCATTGTCGTTAACGACGGCTCTACGGATGCCACAGAGGCCATTCTAAATAAATTGTCGAAAGAATTTCCAATAAAAGTTACAAACATTGAACATAGGGGAAGATCTTCAGCTAGAAACATTGGAATAAGCCAAGCAAAGGGACAAATCGTTGCTTTTGGAGAGGCTGATGCCAAGTATTCTTCTGATTGGCTTATGAATGCAATTAAGCATTTTGATCGTAATAATGTCGCAGGGGTTGTGGGCCCTAGGTATTCTTGGGTTACAAATACGCTTGTCTCGAGATGCATCGACCTGGAATTGAGAATTCGATATCATGACCCTTTGTTTAAGACCACGGCTGGGTGGATGTATAGAAAGGAAGTTTTAATGGAGGTGGGAGGGTTTGATGAGTCTTTAGAGATAGCCGAAGACAAAGATCTTGGTGCGAGAATTAAAAATAGAGGCTATATGATTGCCTTTGAACCTAGCTCAATAATGTGGCACATGGAGCCCAGAAACCTAAGGGAGCTCATCAAAAAGACATATGCCCATGCAAGAGAACGCTTGTGTTTCTACTTAAAGTATCCATGGGAATATCCATTTATCGAGGTTTTTTCGTTTGTAACATACCTTGCTTTAATCTTACTATCAATAGTGATTAACCCATTATTGCTTCTTTTTTTATTGGGCTTTATTCCGGTTTTGATTTCGGTTCAATTTCTTCGGTTACACAGCAAAGCTAGGCGTGCTATGGTTAAGTATAGGACAAGACATGTATTTTGTATCACGATTTTATCTATTATTCGAAAGGTTATTTTTGTACTCGGATCACTTAGTGCTTTAAAAATGTACCTGTGGCATAAACTACGTAAGTTTAGATAGCCTTACGCATCAGGCTTTGGGTCTACCAAAGGCCCACTATCCTTTCAAAGGATGATTAAATCACGTTTTGTCTCTTCTCCTGTAACTGCGTCGACCTAAAAGGTAGCCTCCTACTCCGAGTGAAATAGCAATAAGGATAGAAGTAAACTCTGGAACACGCGCAATTACTGTTTGCGGATTGGGGTTAGGCGAAGGCGTGGGTTCAGGCTCATTTTGAGGTTCCGGTTCAGGCGTTGGCTCTGGTTGGGGTTGGGGTTCTGGTTGGGGTTCGGGTTCAGGTTCGGTAACAGATGGCGCTTCAAAATTGAATTCGGCCAGAGTTGTCTGTCCCTCTGATATTTCAACTGTTCTAGTTTGTGTTTGATTGGTATAGGTGGAATTTAGTGTATATGACCCTGGGTCCAAGTTCATGGTGAAGGGTGTCGTGAAGTTTCCGACTGCCGCAACCTTAACATTGGCGGTTATCTCGCTTTTATTTGAGTAGGCGTGAACCCGTAGAGTTCCTTTTCCTGGTGGTGGAGGTATAGACCATAGTGTAATTGTGCCAATTTGGTAGGTTCCTTCGGTAGGACAATCTAGGATGAAGGATTGGTTGAAGTATCCTTCTTTGCTTATGGTTATGTTGTACGATCCGATGGGAAGATTTAAGGTAAACACTCCGTTTTGAGCCGTTGTATTTTGATACCCATTGCAGGCGACTTGGGCGTTGGCTATTGGGTTTCCTATTTGTTCATCGATCACTGTGCCTTTTATTGTGGCAAAGGGAGTAGACACGGGTGAGAGAGCTACATTAACGGTGTATGTTCCCTCTATGGTTGTATTTATGTTTAGTATGACTTTGGTTTCATACCCCACTTTGCTTATTGTCATGTTATATAATCCAAGAGGCACAGTGAAGGCATAGACGCCATTTGCGTCTGTTGTGTTTTGGTATCCATCTAAGTCGACTTGAGCATCAGATATTGGTTCTCCCATTTGCTCATCGGTTACTTTGCCAGTTATCGTAGCGAGAAATGTCGGCGGCGGAGGCGGTGGTTCTCCTCCAGTAAACTCCAAAACCGCACGTTGCCACTCGGTGTTCTCCGTCAGCAACACATCCACCCAAGCCGAAAAAACCGCGTATTGAAGGTCTGGTGCCTTTGCCTTAATGGCGTCTAAATACCATTTCGTGTTCCTGTAAGTCCACCCTTTTTCGTCAGCTGTTCCGTGAGAACATTCTGAACTCCACATACCTGTGAACAGAGCGAAGGGAGATTTTGGATATTTACTTGTGACCTCGTAATCCTCAACCCACTGATATTGCCACTCACTACCCGGATACTCTGTGTAAATCCATCCAGCGTAGGGATCGGGATAGCCTCCCCAACAAAATCTATGATCCTTTCCAGAACAGATGCCTTCAAACCATGCTTCAGTGTTCCAAGAAACTGATTTGCCATAGAGATTTAAGCCCCAATGGAGGACAGTGAAACCTTTTTCGGCTGCTAAACTATTGAATCTAGCGTAAGCAGTTTCTACTTGTGTCTGCGTCAAGGCGGCTATTGCGTCTGGATTAGAATATTGCGGGGGGTCTAATAACTGTCCAGCGTAATGCTCTAAGCAGTAAAGTCCAACATACTTTACTGAAGAATAGTCTTTGAGTTGATCCATAGTGTAAGTTACAACGTCGATCCACCATTGTTCAGACCTCGCTTCTTCGTGGAAACCATACAAAGGATTAAACAGGACATGGATTACCATGTTTGTGCCGTCGAGTAATTCAGCCAACTGCTTTAGTCTTGAAATGTAACGGCCTATATAATCGAACCTACAGTCTACTGTTTGAGAGAAAAACGCGATTCCAAGCTCTTCCATTCTGTTCTTTGTTTCTAGCGGAGACAAAGACCAATAGTCAGTGCTAATCCCCAACCTAACTGATGTTGAATATTGAGCACTTATCGGAAAAACCGACAAAAACGATAAAGCAATCAAAAATAATGCAAAAACTCTTATGACCATTTTCAAACTTTTCACCTTTTTACTAAATGCGCGATCGCCGTAGCTAGCAGGCATTAGCGCCTTAGTCTTTTTCAAAATCGGTCTCCAGCCATTGGAATATATCCACCTTGGATATATTATGATTTTTTCAATAAAACAGTTATGAAGAAGCAATACTGTGTTATAGTTATGGAGTGTAATATTGTTTTATAAATATTAAATAGTAATCTATGTGTCAGTTCTTCAAATTTTATGATTAATGACCTACTATCAGTGAATTATAAAGTCTTTCATGTTGTTCAGAACTTCGACCTTTCTCATCAAAGTATTAAAGGAGTAACAAGTTATTAATGATTATGCGCGGAATGTTAAAAATCGATTTTGTATGGGCTTGTATACTATTAATCTACTCGATATGGATGTTAATCCTCTTCATTTTAGGAAAACAAATGCTGATCTTTAATTTGATTTTTTATCTTTTTATTCCAGGATATGCTTTCTCAATTATCTTTCTCCCTAAATTATCAAAACTCGAAAAAATTGCTGTTTCCATCGGTCTTAGCCTATCATTACTGCTTGGAATTAGAGGATTTCTTAAAATGCTGAATGTATTGTATCTTTTTCCCGTAGATTTGATTCTTATAGTTTTATCAATAATTTGTCTAGTAGCAAATCTAGTCACTCGCGGGTAAGCGTTTGGATGAATTTGTGTTTACTTCGTGTATTCTTTGGACTCCACTAATATATAAAATCTATCGTTTTACTAATCTTGTTTAAACCACGAAGATCAGTCTGGAGATAAATCAGTTTTTTTATTTCCTATCAATATCAATGATGTCCCTAAAAAAGAAAGTGGTGTTTTACTGATGAAGTTGCTAATTCTTTTAAAAAAATTACCAAGCTTTTTTCTTTTCTTTCGAGCACAATCAAAATTTGGCCAAAGATATCCTATATATAAATCAGTAAAATGTGTTGAAATTAGCTTCTTGAGGTTTAGTTTAGTATAAAGCCTTTTCACCCATTTTTCGTTGCCAATTTTCTTTCTTTGTATTACTGTAGGTAAATAACCGAATAAGGGAATTCTGACGTGATGTTCAATTAACTGCCATCGATTCGGAACAGTAACTAATATAAAACCATTTCTTTTTAATATCCTCCACGTTTCAGCCAAAATTTGTTTATCACTTCTAACATGTTCCAGGAGATCAGATAAAACTGCGGCATCGAATATTTCGTCCTTGAATGGGAGATGTAGCGCGTCAGCTATTAAAAAATCGACTTTAGAAGGGATGTTATTTTTATGCAACTCTTCTAGGATCTTGGCTTCATAAATATTTGTTCGTTTAATGTCTAAAGCTACAACCTTTGAACCTCGAATTGAAATAGCAAACGAGATATTGCCCCTACCGCATCCTAAGTCTAAAACCTCTAAATTCTTTAACAATTGATATTCTTCTAGTCTATTTAATCTTTCAGTGACATTATCATGAGGGTCCTCAAAGTAACAGCCTCCCCACATTTTTATATCTTCTCCAGTTTTTGTGACTAGATATTTATGAGAAAAGGAAAATATAGAGTTATTCCTTAGCATTTAATTGAAAATTTAAAATTTTGATATTTGGTGAAAGATCGGAATTAATTTTAATTGCAATTTATAAATTCTGTTTTGAATATATGATCTGCAATTGTCTCTAGAGAAAAAATTTAAAGTATAAGGAAATCTAGTTATCCTATCATTGTTATTTAGAATTTAGAGGATTTATTAAAACGCTTAATGCACTATAATCGTTCGGATAAGTTTATTTTTACTTCATACGTTCGGCTATTTTTGAAATAAATACTTCGGCTCGACTTAGCAAATAAAAGAACGCTGCAAAAAATAAAGCTACAATTAACCCTGGTATAACACAAGAAATGGTCTTCCAAGGCCTCATGTCAGCAACACGCACAACCCCCAAAGAAATACAAAAAGCGGACAAAAACAGAAAAACCACTGCCGTCTTATTCTTTAACTTAGGGAAAGAACAGAATGAAACTGCCCCTGTGTAGTATAACACAATCCCTGTTGAGGCTGCATAAACTGGAGAAATCCAACCGCCAAAAGATTCTATTATTGATCCAAGAAACATTCTCACATAGGAATCTGACAGAACTGCATATTCTATGCTCGGTCCTACAGTGAAAGTCAAAACAAACTCATAGAAAATAACTCCACCCGTTAATGGATCAACCAACAAGAAAAAGACCAATACCAGAAACGCTGCAAACCCCGTCTTATCCAATTTAGGGCCTTCCTTCATAGACGTCAGCGCCCCAAGCAAGAAACCGAAAAATCCAGCGAGCATTCTAGGGCGTGATCCACCAGCAAATCCTAGAAAACCAACCGCCGTAACTTTGAGAGTGCTTGTGTGCAAACCCAAGGGCATAGCCAACAAGACGCTGCAGACAATGTAGACTGTTTGAGTGAAGATAAAAATAAAAACGGAATACATGATGGCCTCAGGAAAACCAGTTACGTTCGGTTTCTTTCCCATTTCTATTAGCTTAGAGGACAAAAAAGCCAAGCCAAGGAAAACTATAACAAAGGAACATAAGCCGACAAAAGCGGAAACCCCACTATAAAAAGCGTAGCTAATATCAAGGCCCAACAGATTTTTCCTTTCTGGTATTCCACGCAAGGCAGGCCCAAGAGCACCAAGGTCTCCAACAACCACAGTTTTTTCAGAATAACGCCTCCGAACCTCTGAAGAAAAAACCTCATAGGCGTACCTTTCCACTATAATTATCCTACTAACAGAGTCTAACCCAGGATAAACATACCCCCTAAGCGACGCGTTACTAGGAGGATAAAAATTCCCCACAATAACCGCAGAAAAAACCCCAAGGTTTGTTAACGTGTCAAACTCATTCATCTCATCATAAACAGTGATAGCAACGCCTCCAACCTCTCCATAAACGAAATCACTAATGGTTCGGGCATTTTCTGGCGTAGACGCAAGAACATACACTTTGGTGCAAGGGCAAGGTCCCACAATGAAGCTCAGGGACACCATTAGGAGAGCGCACAAAATATATACTTTCAAAAAGTTTGAAGGATTCAATTCAGAAACCTTAGCACGTAATTGTTTAAGAAAGATCAGTTTAGGCAACAATCTTCGAAATATGGCGATCAAATGAGACAATTTAGCACCGACCTTCTCCGATTTTATTGTATATGGGACTGCGTAAACCATTAGAACCAAGGTCACCATTAGAATGATTGCATAGATTTCCCAGTTTTTGGGCTCATATAGGATAACAATAGGCGACCCTGGGTGGCTCCCATAAACAGTTATATGTTTTTGTCCATCTGTTTCGGTCTCTTGATAAAGAAGGTTTGGATAAGAGTATGAATAAACCTTTAGAATCCTTGAAGGCGAAGGCGGAACTAGAATGAGCCTATAGGAAGAAGTATCCGCAATGGGACTGCTAACATTTAAGAAGAATATTTCTGCCGTGTTTCTCCAAAAGACGCTAGAGCCCGATAGGTGGCCCTTCAATTTAATGGAAGAGTAACTCGTATTTGCGGGCAGATAGATGTTCAAAATCCCAACCGGAGGAAGCCCCCAGAAGCCATAAGTGTAATAGGCCCCCGGGGGGAGATCCGTCACTTCAGTAAAAGAGAACGAAAGTACAGTGGAAATTACATAGGGTGTTGCAGGAGGCTCAGTCAAGCTTGTCGTTATATTTACCACAACCTCGTCACGGATGTTCAGATCAAAGAATTTGTAGCGCTCGGATAGAAAAACCCAAACAGTGATGTCTAAAGTGCTCTCAGAAACTTGCCTTTGCACCCCGATTTCACTTTTAATTGGTTCATAACCGAGCAATTGAGCACTAAAGGTAAGCGTGAAAAATAGCAAAAGGAGAAGGGCGGCAAGCAAAAGGGTCGACCGCACACGCAAAATTCTTTTAACCAAAGTATTTCCTCTTTTGTAGGCGTACATAAGTTTATTAAGCAACTACATCACTCTCTATTGACGATTTTCTAGTTTTCATAAACCACTCAATGAAAACATCCAAGCCTTCATCAAGATCGACCCTGGGATTCCAGCCAAGAACCCTTCGAGCTTTAGCGTTGCCTGCAAGAGTACGCGGAAACTCGCCCCTATAGGAATCCTTATACAAAGGTTGAGTCCAGCCCGTTCTCCCAAGTTTTTCAATGACCATGGCAGCAACCTTGTTAATGCTCGTTTCCTTTCCATACCCAATATTGAAGATCTCGCCGGACGCTTCATCACACTCAGCAGCGAGAATCGTGGCCTCAACAACATCGGAGACATAGGTGAAGTCCCGGGTTTGCGTACCATCTCCATAAATTACAGGATTTCCATTCTTAGTTATGGTAGCGGTAAAGGCATATATGACCTGATCCGGTCTTCCCCGCGGCCCATACACTGAAAAATAACGAAGGGAAACCACGTTCATCCCGTAAACCTCATGAAACACTTGACAATATTTCTCTGCCGCCAGTTTAGACACGCCATATGGTGAGTCTGGATTGGTTGGATGCTTTTCATCCATTGGCACATAATGGGGAATCCCGAAGATTCCGGAGGATGAAGCAAAAACGATTTTTTTCACGTCGGTTTGTTTCGCGGCCATCAAGACGTTCAACGTGCCAGTTACGTTCACGTTATGCGCCTTTTGAGGATTTTTGATGCAGTACCTAATTCCGCACTGTGCCGCCTCGTGGAATACAACTTCTACTCCGTTCATGGCAGAAGCGAGGGCTTCGTAGTTTAGAACGTCGTCTCTGATGAGTTTGAAACGCTTATTTTGTAGGCTATGCTGAATGTTTTGCTCTTTCCCTGTATAGAAGTCGTCGAAGTTGTCGTAAACGATAACTGTATTATTTATTTCAAGTAGCTTGTCCACCAGGTGAGATCCTATGAAACCAGCTCCGCCGGTCACTAGAATCCTTTTGTCTTTCAACTCCATGCTAACACGTTCCCTATTTTCTCAACATATCGCGGTATATATTCTCTATCTGGCTTACCAAGATCGGATAAGTAAAGCTTTTCACCTTCTCTCTTGCCCTAAAACCAAGGCTTGCGGCCATCTTTCTATCATCCAAAAGCCGCAATATAGCCGACGCAAGAGCCCTTTCATCGCCATATCCGACGAGAACAGCCTCCTTTTCATGCTCCACCTGAAACGGTATTCCCCCTCTATCTGTTGCTACGATCGGTTTAGCTTGCGCCATGGCCTCCCAAACAGCTTGACTTGTGCCTTCATAGCCCGACGGCAACACAAACAAATCCGAGGCCGCATAAGCCTGCATCTTCATCTCAAAGTCATAAACAGGACCTGTAAACACCAAATGATCTCTTACTCCCAGTTTTTCGCTGAGCCTAATTAGTTCATCCTTATAATTTTTCTGATCAGGCCCAACGAAAACAAATGCTGTGTCGGGATACTTTTGGAGTATTGCGGGAGAAGCCATTATCAAGTACTGCGGACCCTTCATTGAATGCAACCGCCCTAAGTAGAGAATTACAGGTCTGCCAGAAATCGAGTATTCCTTCAGAAAGACTGATCCGTCAGCAGGATGCAATGCTTCCTCAATTATCCCTGAAGGGGTTACGTAAGTTTTTTCATTCGACGCACCCATATCTACTAAGGGACTAATGAGGTTGGGAGCTCGAACCAAAATCCTACTGGCGCCCCTCAGCGTGATTTTCGCCAAGTAATTATCAAAGATACGCATGAAGAGACGCTTGTAAAATGGGCGAGGTATCATAGTGTGCACATCAAAAATTGTTAGAGCGACAGGCTTTTTGGCAGTTTCGCCTGCTTTAACTGCTACATAACTGTGAGGCTGAGCATAATCATAGGTGTGAATTATGTCGAAATCTTCTTGAAGCAGACGACTTTGAAGCCCCCTCCATATTTTGGCTCGATAAGTTAGGTTTAACCAGAGAGGAATACGATGAACATAAATACCCGCAACTTCATCGTCAGCAGGAAGTATCTTCTTGCCTTGATAAGTATCCGCAGCATAGACGTGCACCTCATGACCCCTTCTAACAAGTTCACGCGAAATATTGTACACGTACCACTCAGCACCACCTACCATGGCGGGATAGAAGTAAACATTTATTTGCGCTATCTTCATTGTTCGCCCTTGACTTGCCGATTTTCAGCCATTTTGAGCATTAATTAAATAATTAGCAGCCTTTTAATAAATTAAGGTTGTGAAAGAATACTACGGCGTTGAATAGATTAGTAAATAACTCGGTTCGGATGTTAAGTGACCTCAAAGTCAAAAATCCCATTAAAATTAAGTAATTTCGTTAAATGGCTTGCCTTAACCACTCTCATATACGGAAAGGATATTTTCCCAAGATCCTTTGGGAATTTTCTTCTGTTACACTTGTTTAATTTGAGGCTCGAGGTAGAAAAGGACGGGAAGGAAGAGGTAACCGTATGCAGATACAAAAATGGCGCAGCAGGCGCCTTATGCTTCTCCATTGACTTTGACCTACCTTCCAAACCCCACGAGAAGGCTGAATCAACACTCCGTGAAGGCACCACCAAAATTCTAAAGCTAACCGAGCACTATATGGTTCAAATGAGCTGGGGCATTTGCGGCAAGATCGCAACTCAAGAGTCAACGGTTTTCAAACAAGTCCTCTATTTAGGCGTAAATCATGACTTGGGAGCCCACACATTCAGCCACATAGACCTCAGCAGCCCCACATGCTCGGTGGAGGCAGCCCGATCCGACAGCCTAAAATGCATAGAAACCCTAGAGAAAGCAGGCCGTCCAGCCTCATTCATTTTCCCTTGGAACAGGGAAGGCCATCTCCCCCTCCTAAAGGAACTCGGATTTATCGTGTACCGCGGAGATCAAAAAGCAAAAATAGCCTATCCCACCCGTAGAGAAGGCTTGTGGAACATCCCCCAAACATACTACCTCTCTGAAAAATCCATCGACAGAGTCAACGTCATCCTGAAGCTCCTAGACCTCACAATCGCATACGGCGGCGTATTTCACGTTTGGAGCCACCCCTGGAACATGCACATCAACGGAAACGTTAACAACTTCATGGAAAAAGTGTTAGAGCCCATCTTCAAACACGCCACAAAACGACAAAGAGAAGGAACCCTCTGGATATGCACCATGCGGCAACTAGCCAACTACTCTGAAGCGAGGAGAAACTGCCACATTCAGAAATTCACAAAGAAACGAAACGAAATCAGATTGACCGCACACTGCAGCATAGACGACACAAGATTCGATTTTCCACCTACAGTCACGTTAAAAATCCCCCTTCCTCCACAAACCATTGCCTCAAAAGTTCTCATAGACGATGAAGAAGCGCGCAAAGGCAAGTCTTGGCGTATAGTAGAAAGGAAAAGGGGTAAGAGACAGCTATTCTTAACACTGTCATTCGAGAAACCAAGCCGGAAAGTTCGGGTTATAACCGAGACCCCACGGTTGACTCAACCGATCACAAAATGACTTGACTATCATATTTGGATACAAATATACCCCCTCTCCCTACGACCAAAAAAGTTAGAGACATCAATGAAGTCAGGTTCCCACTAGACAGCTGATTCCCACACATATCTTCTTAAAATTGATGCCAATATGCTGGGGTTAAAACTGCTGGGACACGCGCTATCATGCCGTCTTTTAATAAGTTCGGATAACCCTTAAAACTCACTCATGTGATACCTGATTTTTTATGAGCTTCCTTGCGTGCTTTCTGCTTTCCTTTGCCTGTTCTACTGTTGAACCCCTCTCTAACTCATAGATTTTCGCTAGACTTAGAACGTCATGGACTGATAGGCCGAGTATCTCAGCGGTTTTTGAGAGCGAGATTTTTCCTTTAGCGTAGAGGTTTAGAACGTAGGGTTTTATCCCTTCATAGAGCAGCCTTCTCAGAGCAGTCTTCTCATCTATGTATTCTTCCTTAGCTAAAGTTTCCACTACATATCTCATGCTTTCTGGTATCTTTAGATTAACTTCCACCTTCGATCACCCTCTTAGCTGCCAAGTAGCTCTCCTCGTTAATATAAGGTTTTAACATATTTAAACTTCTCAATCCCCCTTCCCTACTTATCGCCTTTACCTCAACAAACCTTGCGATAACTTCTGAAGGTATGATAAACGGTACATCGTTTTCCTTTAAAACCTCGAGGAAAGCTTTATCATCTGAAATTATTGCATCAGCTTTTAAACTGAAAAACAAATGAAGTGTTGTTTTCTCACCAAACCCCAGCTCTTCCTTCCCCGTTAAAACGGCTTTAGCTCTTTCGCTTTCCTCAGCCTTCCTGACTTTTTCAACACATTCCTTTTAACAAGCGCTTCAACTGTAAAAGCATCCTCGTAAAGCCTTACTTTACCCTTGGTGACAACCTCTTCGTAGACCTCGCTGGAAATGAAACACGAAAATCGCCTAAGCAAGTGCTCCACAATAGAAGACTTGACAAGCTTAATTAAACCGTCAGAGTCAAGAACGAATGTTCTCATGCGAAACACTTAGCTTTTTAATAATAAATAAGGTTTCTTCCTTCTAAGCTGCCTGCAGAACCAAACAGAAAAAGACGGGAAATTATCAATGAGAGAGTTGCCATAGTTGAAACGCAGTCTCGGTTTGTGCAGGCAATTTCAGGGAAATGGAAAGAAAACCCTTCGACGTGGAAATAGTATTCCTCGAAGAATAACACGGCGCACTTAATTTTTCCCCTTTTCGAACGAAAGAGTGAGCATATTTAGATCCAAATAAGCGAGGTATGTTGAAAGGGGGGAGGGGGTCCCCCTCAAAGAGTTTAAAGGAAGAAGCAAGAATTACGCAATTGATCACGACTATGTATGAGTAACGATCCTCCCTTAATCAAGAATATGAAAACAAAACAATGTTTGGCACATGGGCATCAAAGTGGCATCTTTAACATGTAATCGAAATGTTTATTAAACATATATTTTACATTTCATAGGTGAATGTCATGGCCAAAGGTAAGGTTGTTCAAACAGAACTTGTTAAGCGGGAGTACGAGCTATTACAAGAGGTTGTAGAGAAAAGGGGGTTAACCATAAAGCAGGGTTTGCGTGAAGCTGTTCAACAATGGGTTAGAACACAAATCCCGGTTGCAGACGACCCCTTGTTCAAGGTAAAGCCAGTGAAAACCGGAATGAAGACCAACTCATCGAAGCTTGACAAACTTCTATATGAGGGAAAGCCCCAGTGAAAATTTTCATAGACACCTCCGCTTTAATAGCCTACTACAACGCCGATGACGAACACCACATTAAAGCCTTTGAGGCTATGGAAAAAATCAGGAAAGGAGAAACGCCTCTAACGCGCTTCTACATAACCGACTACATTTTCGATGAGACAGTGACCTTCATAGAATGTGTGCTCAACAAACATGAACTCGCCCTTAACGTAGGAGAGGCACTACAAACATCACCCTTCACCACAATGATCCGAATCGATGAAGAACTATTCAAGGAGGCCTGGAACTTCTTCAAAGAAAACAAAGATTACAGCTTCACGGATTGCACATCATTCAATGCCATGAAAAGACACGGCATTACCCACGCCTTCACCCTTGACAAACACTTCCAAAACGCTGGCTTCCAAACGATTCCTTGAGTTAAAGAAAACACAACTCAACCTATCGCGCGCCGGCCTATGACACGAACAAGACTCGATTAACGTATTTGGATCCAAATAACGAGGTATGTTAAAAAAGGGGGGAGGGGGCTCCTCCCCAAATAGTCTAAAAGAAGAAACGAAAGCTTTATGGCACCTCTCCTTTCCACACCATCCTCAGTTCAGAGTTTCTAAGTACGTAATCCCTTTTCACCAAGCCAAGCTTGAACAAACGGTAAAGCTTCTCATAGAACCGACCCACGCCTTCATCATTTTTAGTAAGTCCTTTGTAGGCATCAAAGATGGCTTTTCCCGTAGATTTTCTCCGCTTCATCGTGGAGATAGCGGCTAACAACAGCGCCTCGTCTTCTGACAAAAAGAACGCGTTTTCAGTGAGCCTATCCACCCTTTCGTCCTTAGCCCTAGCCCAGCCAGCAACCAAAAACACGCCTACAACGCTTAAAATGGTGAAGAAGACATCCCTGAAATGAACATATATCCTATTCAGAGTCACAGCTAATTGTTGGCCTACGAGAGAGAAAGGATGTATGGACCCCAAGGCCAAAATGCTCACAATCAACAATAAAATGAAAAAATTAGTAAGGTTAAACCTCGTCAATGCAGGCTTTGGTGATGAGCGTTGTTTTCCACAGTGGGGACAAAAAGCTTCCCTCTCCATCTTATTTGATTCACAAACCAAACAAGGTTCAGCGCTCTCAATGGCTTTGGCACGTTTGAAGAAACGGAGTGCGAACTTCCACCATCTTGAAGTTTTGAAGGTGTATGCCGCGAAGATTAAAATAACCATAAATGTGACCAACGACGAGACAAACCATGTTCTAGGGAGCATGATCTCAATAGGCGGTGGAACAAGAAATAGCAAAGCCACGAAAGACATGAACAATATCTTGGAGATCCTGAAGTCGAGCATGAGCATTGAGTAAGTTATTACAAATAGAACCAAGGAGAGCAGGTGAAACCACAACACATAAGGAGTATAGAAGCCAGATATGTAAAGGATTATAACTGAAGCGAGGAATAAGGCTCCCTGTCCATTGTTAATTTCTGAAATCGATATGAGAGTTCTTAAGGCCATTCTTCTTCCATAAAGAAACACAAAAACGAAAGCTAGGGTGGCTAATGTGAAGCCAATCCAACTAAAAGAAAAAGATACCTGCCACAAAGCAGAAAGGTCCCACCAATAAAGTATTCCCACCAGTGCGGCTAAAGAAAGAATCTTTGCATATACAGACATGTCTATCATGAAGGCTGACCCTCAGCCGGCAAGTGTTTTTTTAAGAACCTTAGAATCGTTGCCATGTCCCTTCCTTTTTTCGGTTTTTCTAAAGTTGGACCAAGAACAAAATGAGCTGTAGTCTCTAACCTCAATGGATCGTAGCCACATTTCTTGCAATAAACTATTCGATTGGTGTTCTTGGCGATTGCATCCGCGATGGAGCTACACATTGGACAGTTGATGGTCCCACAGATTAGATTTGTTGTTTCAGCTTGTTGGCACAGATACCTGAATGCTGAAGATGCTAGTTTCACATGTATATCATCCCCTTTTCGGGTTATCTCCATCTTTTCAGCCATCTGAAGTCCGTCCACCAAAATCCGAGGAAGCCACTCCACTAGGTAATTAAAGTCTATGTTTCTAAGATTCCCTAATTCCTTCTCATAAAGCTGAAGTAAGGCATTGCCCGTTGAAGGCAACAACAAACCTTTACCAGAAATCACCAACTGGTCTTTTGTTATTTCTTCTAAAGTAGGTAGCGAACTCTCGCTATGCATCGGGATGAAGATTCTTCCTGCGCTTTGGTTTCCGGTGGGCGGGATATGCACTGCCTTTCCTTCAACCTTAAGGTAAGCCAAAATCTCGCTTAAAGCGGCGAGAGACGAAAGTGCGGCTCGGTTGGCAACGTCCATCTTTACATAAGGCTCTATGCTGGTAAAAATGAGAATAACGCCGAGCAGCAAGGCAACAATGGAAGTCACCTCAAACACAATGTAGCGAGTAATATACGCGAATATGAGAAAGATAACACTTATTGCGAGCAAAGTGACTCCAGCGGCCTTCGAGTGCCTACCTCGGGCCCTCCACAATTTCTTTCTCAGTAACTCCAAGCTTTCATCGCTATTGGTCAAAGGCCTCTCCACAATACAGGTTTACATGTATCCTACTGACTTCGCAATTTATCAGTATTTTGTTTGAAAAGAACACGTTGGGCATAAACAAATAAAATTTTGTTAGTAGAGTGTAAAACCTGCATTAAACCTTAGTATAATGTTGGGATAACAACTCCTTATCCACACGCTCAAAATCGGTTATAGTCCCAACATCGGCCCAATATGCGTCCTCGTAATACCCATTGAGCTGCTCACCTTTATCTATCAAGTTGGGAAATACATCTGTTTCGAGGCTCACCACCCTGTTTGGCAGAATATACTTGAATATTTTTGGCTCAAAGACGTATATCCCGGCATTAGCTGAAAAGGACACCTTTGGCTTCTCCTCAAACTTTGTAATGCGTGAATTAGAGTCTAACCTAATGTGCCCATACGGAACCTTTATTTCAAAAGTTTTTAATGCAATCGTTCCTAACCCACCCATCTTCTCATGGAATTCTATCAGGTTGTGTATGCTTAATGAAGACACGATGTCACCATTCATGGCAAGAAAGGTTCCTGAAACATACTTTTCAGCAGTTTTTAGTTGCCCAGCTGTTCCAAGGGGCATATCTGCCTCGGCGTAACAAATTTCCACGCCCAGGCTTTCTCCATCCTTAAAATAGTCTTTTATGTAATTTTTCAGATAAGCGACGCAGACCACAACTTCTTTTATGCCATACTCCTTCAGATATCGAATCGTGTGTTCAAGCAGCGGTTTCCCGCCAATGGGTAGCAAGGGCTTAGGAATAACATACGTAAGAGGACGCATCCGCGTCCCCACCCCACCAGCAAGGATAACAGCCTTCATTCGTAAACCTCAACATAGGTTACCCGCAAGTAGATATTTCAATCTATTGGAACAATCCTATAATCTTTAATTACAAATTAATTAACAAATATAGGATAACTAAAGGAGTCGAAACTTATGGCTAAGGTCCTTGACTTATCCAGCGAAGAAGTGGTGCAAGCCCTTCGACAAGGAAAAATAACTATCTGCGTTGTTGGCTTAGGCTACGTGGGCTTACCTACGGCTATGTCCTTTGCGGCAGAAGGAGTGCGCGTTATTGGTTGTGTTCGCACCCAAAGTTCCGCCCTTAGGATCAATCGAGGCGAAACCCCTATCATAGAGCGTGATATAACTAGCCTCTTGCGCGAAGGAGCAGTGATGCTGGACGCCTCTTGTCCAAACTGTGGAATACGTTTTTTCAAGTTGAAAAAGGAAACGTTTTGCCCCTATTGCGGGAGACTTGCCTCCATTACCGAGTTTGGCGTTCATCTTGAAGATAAAGTAGCGGCTGCATACGAAAGAGTTGCTGAGAGCCAACGGGGCCTCCAAGAGCTCCTTAAAAGAGCTCTTGAAACTGGCAGGTTTTACGCTACAACTGATACTATAAACGCGGTTCAAAAATCCGACATTGCCATTATTACTGTTGGCACCCCTGTAAATGAGAAAAATATCCCAGATTATACTGATTTAGAGAACGCTTGCCATGCGGTTGGAAAAGGCTTACAGAGAGATAGTCTCGTTATTTTAAAGAGCACGGTTTCGCCTAGAACAACTGAGAACTTCGTAAAGCCCATCCTCGAAAAAGAATCAGGAATGGAAGCCGGCAAAGACTTTGGATTAGCATTCATGCCGGAAACCATCTTCGAAGGCCATGCCCTATATCAACTTCGCACCTTGCCTAAAATTGTTGGAGGGATCACCCAACGGTGCGCCCAAGCGGCAGCAAACATCTTCTCCGTCTTCCCTGCACCCGTACACATTTACGAAAACCCTTCAATTGTCGAAGCCGCAAAACTTTTCATGAACATTTACCGAGATGTTAACATCGCCTTGGTCAACGAGCTTGCGATGATTTGCGAAAAATTGGGCGTCAACGTAATTCGAGCTATAAGCGCTGCTAACGTTGAACCCAAAACGCATCTCCTAACGCCCGGACTCGTTGGCGGTTATTGTCTCCCCAAAGACACATATTATCTTGCACGCCCGGCGGAGAAGGCAGGCTATCGCCCTAGCTTGATTTCATTGGCCCGAAAATTGAACGACACTATGCCTAGTCACATTGTGGATTTGGTCAATGAGGCACTCGAAGAGATAAATGTGCCTATAAAAGGAGCGCGGGTTGCCGTTCTCGGACTAGGCTTCAAGGCGAACAGTGGCGACCTACGAAATACCCCCGCAAAGCCAGTAATCGAAGATTTACTAAAGCAAGGAGCCCATGTCATCGCGCAGGACCCCTTCGTTCGATTTGACGAGGTAACTCAGATATTACCTAACATCACTTGCACGAGAAGCATTGAAGAGGCTGTTCGAGAAGCCACATGCACGGTTATTGCTACAGATCACCTTGAATATCGAGGGTTAACTGCCAGATATTTAAAGGGGTTAATGACTAAGCCCTGCGCCATTGTGGACGCTCGCCACATCATAGATCCAAAAGAGGCTGCCTTATCCGAAGTAACCTTTAGGGGGTTGGGTAAACCAAGGGCTTAGTCTATCTCCGGCGATAGGGTATAGTTTTCGTTTAATCACAGAGTTAGCCGCGCGCGTACAACTAAACTTAACTAAACAGGTTTTCTTCGATTTTCTTCCAGTCGTGTAGAAGCTCCATCCCGCTCATGGTAGTTTGGAATATTTTTCCAGCAGATGGGTCGTTCTGTTCATTAATGAGCCCCCTCTTCTTGAGGTAAACAATGTCCCTTCTGATGGTAGAATAAGATAAGTTAGCGGCTTGCATAATGTGGGTAAGTTTTTGGGGTCGAAATGCGGCTACATGCAGAATTTCCATGAAAATTTCTATTTGGGACCTCCTTTTTGGGGTTCTTTTACTGATCGGTTTGGATTCAGCAAAGAACTTGTTAATTTCCCTAATAAATTTTGGAATAGGATTTTCCATGAGGTCAACTATCAATTTGGCTCGCTGGCTAAACTCCCGTTGCTCATCTGGATCTAGGTACTCAAGGGTCTTTGCCGCAACCTCCTTTGGATCGGTTAGATGAGGAATGTACCTATGCAGTTCTGTTACCGGCTTAGATTCCTCCCAATAAACCGTACTAATAGCTGGTTTACAGAAAACGAAGGCCTCCATAAGCATGGTTTCGGCGGCACCCACTGTCACGTCAGCATAGGCCACTGGGTTTTCTGGGAGGGCATCGGTCATGACCGTAACAGGGTAATGTGAGTAATATTCTGCTTGGTTTTCAGTTCTGGGAATAACCACAACGTTAAAGTCCTTTTTAGCGCCATTGCAGGCTAGGAGACGGACCGCGTTTTCTAGAACATCCCTTTTCTGGCTGAAGAATGTGGCGAATTCAGGCTCAGGCCTGACAAGGATAATGGGGGGGTCAAATCCTAAATCGTTAAAGGGATTGTGTTGGTCCACTTTTTGATCCTTTAAGTAACAGGTGTGGAAGCCGTCAAACCACACAATCTTTTCACGGTCGATGCCGCTTTGGCTAAGTTCTTTAGGCGTGTAGAAACTGGGCGCGAACACTTTGTTGGACAACGGAAAAACCATACGGTTTACGTGGTGCTCCCTTTCATCATAATAAATAGTCCATACGGGTATGTCAAAGCCGAAGGCAACACGGACAGCCTCAGGCCACCGCTCAGTGAGAAGAAGATCCGGTTTCTCCCTCTTGACGATTGGAACAAGCTGCTGGACATTCTGTGCATAAGCATGAAGTTTGCCTTCAAGCTCGGCTCCACCATGCTTCCCTATAGGGAAATAGTCAAGTCCCTTTGCATCAAGCATGGAAAAGATTCGGTCATGATTTCTAGCAGTAATGATAAATTTAAACTTTTTTTCCAATCTTTTGATAATTGGATGAAAAAAATTTACTTGGAAGGGGGTGCTAATCGCGATCCAAATCTTCTTAGGTGATTGTGATTGCCTTTGTGACAATTCTCCTTCCCCTTTTTGTATTATCTAGGCTTATAGGTTACTATTAAATTAATGTGAAACAAAAACCCTTTACGATTTTTCATAAAATGTGATATTCCCTATTTGAATAGCAAGGTTAAAAGGATACCTAGAGCGGTGTAGAAGACTTCCATGAGTAACAATGCCAGAACCAAGTCTCTTTCTTTAATCTTTGAAACTTTCATAAAGGCATGGCAAAGTGCCGGATAACGTGGAGGAATCAAAGTCCCGTCTCCTAACACCAAAGTGTCGCCATAAACTTTTCTCTGGGCAAAGGGAGACCTTGCAACCATTTTTAGTGTGAAGTCAACCGCCGCTGGAACCAGCATCAGAATCGCCGCGATTTCAAAGTGCCCAAGAATGGAGGTGCAGGCGATAGTTGCGCCGGAAATCAGGGTTCCGGTGTCGCCGGGAAAAACTTGGGCTGGATACCAGTTATATCTTAGAAAGGCAACAGAAGCACCAAACATGGGGAACGCCAACAGAGCAGAGTCCCATTCTCCTAGGATAACGCTCAGGATGCCCAATCCACCGCAAGTTATCGCTCCAACTCCGGCCTCCAATCCATTGAAACCCGCCAACATGTTGGTCAAGTTTGAGGCTGTGGCCACGCCCAAGGGTACAAGAAGCAAATAAAAATATCCGAAATGGAGCTCGCCAAAGAATGGAAACCAAATGTAGTCGACGTGATTCACGCTAGCCAAAATTAAAGGTGTGCTGGCCAAAGCTACTAGAAGGGGCTTGTACCTTTGCCTTAAGGCTAAAAAATCATCAACAACCCCCGTTAAACCAACGAAAACAATAGTCAAAAAAGCACCTAGTAAGGCGTAATTCCGAAAACCTTCCATAAGATATGCAAAGCAAAAAGCACCTGTAACCCCCAAGAGAACCAAAAGACCACCCATCTCTGCGCAAACAGGCTTCTCGGGCTTGTGTATATCAATTCCAGTGATTTTGCGTTCCTTCAGTTTTTTGATTAAAGGAGGAGCTGCCAAGTAAGTAATAAGGAAGGCCAAGAGAACTTCTGCTATGATTGTGAACGAGAACAATTTTAAGCCCTTCTTCCTTTTGAAAGTATGGTTGAGAAGCGCCAAAAAATAATTGAACCCGCGGCAAAGCCGGCAATCCCACCAATTATCGTTGCGATCGCTTTGACGAGACCGCCAACTGGAATTGTTAAATTCCAGGCAATATACATGCCTATAAAGGCAAGAACGATGATCTCTAAACTGAACAAAGTTAGAAATAGATTTTTACTCCATTTAGACAGTCTGTGCAAGCAAAATCCCACTCCAACAATCGCGCAATTCCTTGAAACCTCTTAAACTAGCTTTTTGTCCAAGTGCCACTTGAGGTTACACAACCACGCCCTTTTTAAATCTTTTATAAAATGATCGACTATCTGGTGTTTTATAAGTCTTAAATAGCCTTAAGTGCGCTATTTTATTTCTCATTGAACTTCTATGCTGTATCATGAAACAAAAACTATCTTCTAGACGTATTCTCCACAAGCCATTTAATTCCTATCATCTAAAATAATTTAACTGGCTGGAGTAGGGAATGGCGGCAATTGACAGAGCCCTTGAGATTTTGAAGGATGGTAAGTGGCATAGTTTAGATGCGTTGATGGATGAGCTTAGGCTTCCTAAGAAGGTAGTTGAAAGGGTCTTACGTTTCCTGGCAGAGTTTGAGTTCATAAGGCTTGACGAGGAGAAGCAAAGAGTAAAGATCGATCATGAGATTCAGGGGTTATACGCAAAATAGTGGAAACATGTTTGTTAAAGTCTTCTTAATTCTTCATATTTTCTGAGGAAGTCACGCCCTTTTTCAGTGGTTTTATAAACCATACCCTTGTTTGTGTCTTCGAGTTTCATAAGTCCTCTTTTAAGAAGAAGGGGCAAATACCTTTGTAGTTGCCTGAAGTTAAGGGCCGCTTTGTACATGATACGTGTTTTCTTAGCGCCATTTGTGGCTGACTCCAAGATCCCAGCAATAATGTCAATTCTGCTTCTACGTCGAATTCTTTCGTCGTAATGGAATTCTTCGGCTGGATTTATGGTCGTTTCCTCCTTGTCTGATTTAAGTTCTAGGCTAAGATACTATAAAGGAATTATCTCAGATTAAGATAGGTCGAAAACAGATACTTAAGTTCCATAAAAGTTCTTCTTCGCTGCTCTTTATATGGGGGCCATAGATAGCCTCGGAGAAGACGGATAGGGGACGGCTATTGTGTTGGCTAATTTTCTTTTAGAATCTGAAAGGTAACATACAAACTTAAAGGTGCTAAGTAGATTTGGCGATAATGGCCAATATGCCGGTTAACACAGTTATGGCGGCGCCGATTCCACCGCCTACTAAATACGCCACTACTCCAAAGATTAAAAGAAGTACTCCTCCGGTGATTGCCTTTTGTCCTCCAGCCCTTGTTATGCGCGCCGCTCCAATGATTAAAAATCCTAGAACCCCGAGTATTGCGGCATTCGCTATGCTAGTAAGGCCTTTGAAGATGGATTTTCCGAGTAGGATTGCGGCTGTTTGTCCGATTCCGTTTAGGACAGCAAACAATATGCAGACAATTCCTCCGATTAGGCCAAGGATCCAAGCGGCTTCATATAATGTTTTCTTTGCCATTTTACCTCACTTATGTATGCCTTTTTCTTTCGATAAGTCTAGTAAGACCAGCAAACTTATATGTTTAACTGTTTAACTTTATTATGGATGGGATTGACAACCAAAAAAATTTACTATGAAAAAACATCAATTAATCTCCTTTTAATAGTATTCTGCATCATGGTATCTGCCGTAGCGACCGTGAAAGTTGGTGGAACACAGATTGCTTCAAGTGACGCGTGTTTCACACATATTTTCGTTACAAACGGCAAAGGCAAGATCGATCTTATCGATGGAGGCACAGCCAAGGTCTATTCACTTCAAGCGCCGATCTGGGTGAACTTTACAATGCTAAATGAAAATTGCACAACTGAGTTTAACTATGCGGATTTTGCCATTAATGTCACGGAAAACGGAATAACTAACTCCTGGCCTTTGGAGAAGGTTTTTAAGGGCAGTTGCAAGGACTTGTCCCTTGCTTATCCCTACGGCATAACGGGTCCTAAAATAGTAAATTTAAAGGCTGATCTTTTCTGGAACAAGACAGGGACGTATTTTCTTGAGGATGTACGTTACTTCTCCATAGAGGTTGTTTGGTTATCGATTGAAGAGAACTCGATAAATTTGTCATTAGTGGAAATCTGTCAGACCGACAATTTCACGCTCACCTTGAGGATGCAAAACGTAGGAAATGATGTGACTTATGCAACTAACATTACTGTACATGATTCTAACGGGTTATCCATGGTTGGTGAATCCTCATTACCTTTAGGCGACTTGAATGCCAATGAGATTTGCGAGGCTTCTTTCGGCTTTTCTGTTCCTTTGCATGTGTCTATTGGAGTTCATTATCTAATCTTCAATTGTGCATACAGCGATTTTAGCCAAACACTTCGAAATAATTCTATCACTATACAAATTGTGGTTAGGGACGCCTCAACAAAACAAAGGGCCCAGAACCTTATTGACCAAGTAGAGTCAAAAATTGAAAAAACAAAAGGTTCTCTGTTTTCAGGTTATTGGAACAAGGATGCTCAAAATAAGTTAAATGAAGCCGTTATTGAATATGATAAGGCTGTGTCATTATATAATGCAGGAAATTATACTTACGCCGCGTACTATGCGAACAACGCGATCGACCTATTAAAAGAGGCAGATCAGATTGAGTTGACTTTTCGAATGCCCGCATACATCGGTTTAGCCTTTGTATGCATCCTTATAGTAATCATTATTTACGCCTTCTTTAAAAGATAAGTTATGAATGTGAAATCGCCTTTTTACTTACGAAACCTGTTTGGCGTCAGTACGCTGGTTTCGATCTCGATTCATTAGAAAGTATAACCAAACTAGCCATGCAGCGACCACGATAATTGGTGTAATTGCTTCCCATATGATTTTGTGAAGAAGGCTCATTGTGCTTACGCCATAGTGAAATCCACATAGAATTGTGATATAAAGTCTAAGTAGGTTTAGAAGGAAAAATAGGGGTTCTCCTATAAGGAGAGCCTTAGCTTTCTCTTTATACTCAACTTGTGGACTGGCCATAATAAGGGCTAGGAAGAGCGTCATAGATAGGACTCCGGTGCATTGCCAACTAATGTTGATCAGCATGTGTTCGCCGCTTTTAGACCACAGGGAAAGGGTTATGGGAGTTGAGAGGGAAACTGTCACTCCACTGATTTTGGCTAGGCTGAAGATGATGCTAGACACGGCGGACTGCAGAGGAAACAAAAGAAAACCCCAGCACATGAAGACAAGCAAAGGCGTTGAAAACACTAGAAGGCGGACTAAGAAGGATGCTGTATCTCGTAAGTATTCGTTAATATTATTGGAAAATTTCAGTTGGCTTCACCATCCATTGCTTTATAGGCTGAAATGATTGTATCCCGTGGTTAGGAAACCAGCCTAGAAGCTTTTGTCCCATATATCAGCCACCCTCCTAGGGAACGTATATGCCGTAAATGGCGGAATGACCATCGGATGTAACGACCTTAACAAGAATGTTCGTTCGTGGTTGGTAATAATTCAACACAATGTAAAGCTGAGGCGCCACTGTTCCGGGCACCGGTGGTACGAGAAATAGGGTTTCAGGACTTGAAGGCATGGGATTCCATGAAATCACGTAGAAGTTTGAGCCCTGAGGCGTTGTGGGATCGGCGATGGGAACGGGGTTTCCGTCAACATATACCGCATCAATAAATCGGGTTTCTGAGCCTATGTTCAAGTAGTGCGTCATAATGATTGTTTGAGTTCCGCTAGTGGCGACAGTTATGGGTGAGAAAAGCTGGATTTCGTATCCCTCCTGCTCAGAGGGTACATCTCTCGTCATAACGTTCGTGTACTTGCTAAGGAAACCCATGTACCAAATGTAGAAAATCGCTATTGCAGCAACCGTTACAACTATAATAATTAACAGAGATACAATGACCGATACGCCCTTCTTGTTTTTCGTCATTCTAAGCCCTTTTGCCGTTCGAAGGAAAATTGCAGCCCCAATTAATAGAAAGAGGATGAAGACCACGGGGTCAAACTCTGGCATGCTAACTACCTGGGGAGCCTCCCATGTGTTAACATATATTGTTCCAATTCTTCCACGGGGGACGACAATGCTATTTGACCCCATGTACACGTTGTCATAATAAACCATGGCAATATACCTCAGCGGACCCCTGTAGGGCGGTACAAAGTAAAAGCTGTAATTAGTGTATCCTGCCGGTAAAGCTATACTGTCAAGCAGCTCCAGCCATGTGCCATTCCAAACCCACACAAAGATTGAAATTCCACTCGCAGGCGGATTAACAGGAACCACCGTTAACCAGGTTAAGCCCAGATAGAACCAAACCCAGAGAGCATTCAGACCCGCTATTTTACCCTTCAACGTATCGTTCGTGTGGCGGG
>Ga0315312_1000480_pt1 | contig 46498 bp, 52 predicted proteins | sample TDP7_MG_FD_203629 | JGI IMG/M metagenome (GOLD analysis project Ga0315312, IMG submission 203629) | Freshwater sediment microbial communities from Lake Towuti, South Sulawesi, Indonesia - TDP7 | ecosystem: Environmental > Aquatic > Freshwater > Lake > Sediment | place: Indonesia: South Sulawesi... | reverse complement strand
ACCCGAAATCAAAAAACAAATTCGTAAAAACAGTCACTCTGAGTAAAAAGCAGGAAGACATCCTAAAGGAGCTCAGTCCCCGTCTATTGACAAAGTGTAGTGTATAAAATCGAGGGAAAAGTCAGGTTATTTAAATAACTTTATTAGATTTAGTACCATTACTCTCTTCCTCCGAAGCTTGAAAGAAGGTATTGAAAAAAGGTTCAAGAACCAGGATAATGTTGGCTGTGAAAAATCAGCCGAAGATCACTTTGGAGATCATGGACCGACAGACCGAAGTCTTCGGTTGCCTGAATGGAGATTTCCGTGGGGATGGATTCGGCCCTGTATCAGGCTGGTTTTCAGTAAAGGCAACAGCGTCTTTGAAATTATGGGGTCACATTTTCATTTGTCACTAATTTCTGACAAAGGGTAGGTTCACAGCTCAATTCTGTTAAGGAGGGTAATCCCTGTATAATAACAACAGCAGGCGCTATCGAAACTGTTATCGAAAACCCTCTTCTTTCCATCCTGGAATAGGATACGAACGAAACATAATCCGCCGGGCAGATCAGAGGACCATGTCTCAATCACAACCCCACCTCCCCAGGATTTAAACTTCTTATGGAAAACCTTATCCCCCACCTGAAGATAAGTATGTTTCTCGGCCTTTGGTTTCTTTGCCGAAGGTTTGCCTTCCCATTTTTGGGGGAGTTTATTCAACGATCCCTCTCCTTGCGGCACCATGGCTCATGGCAATTGAATAAGGCTTTGGCTCTTTTCCCATCAACTATTCAACTCGCTTTTTCCTCTCCCATCTCCGATGCACCCAGAACCATTGATCGGGATACTGACGGATCATTGCCTCAAGAGTATGATTGAAAAGCTGAGTGTTGGCCTCCACATCCTTCTTCATATCTTCGGTATGAATCAATTCAAGAGGCTCCTTAACCAACAGACGATGCTTCTCGAATCCATTCCTTATCATAAAAACCGGCAAAACAGGAAAAAGCTCTTGGGGTCACCCTTCGGATGTCAGAAAATATATGTCGGATGGAAAACGTAGAGGTGCCATCCATAAAAAAGTTGGCCATCTTCAATGCGGAATGCATATTGCCGAATGTGGAATTGATAAAGGACGAATGAACGAGTTAATGGTCATTAAGTTATGAAAAACAAGAACATCGAGAGTAACTCAATGGTTCTATTTAACTTTTAATTGAGGGAAGTTGACTCGCAAGGAGTTTCTTGAACTCATCGCTGAAGTCCAAACGCCTAAGCGACTTTTTGGAAAGAGAAAGGTATGAAGCAAACAGATCTTGATATCCTTCTTCGAGAAGGAGAGGGGTCTCATTTTTCGAAATGCAGGAGTTCTCTTCTTTGCCAAGAACGTGAGACATTTCTTTTCCCAGGCGTATGTCACTTGTCTTCTGGCAAAAGGTTCGGACAAAGTTGATATTCTGGATCGCAAAGATTTTGCCGGAGGTCTGGTAAGTGACATCGAGGAAAGTCTCCGTTTCATTGAGAGGAACACGCGAACCGGCTATCGCATTGAGAAGTTAAGGCGCGAAGATGTGCCAGAATATCCTATGCGAGCCCTGCGCGAAGCCATTACAAATGCTGTAATGCACCGGGACACCGGGACTACTTTGAAGCAGGAGCAAATGTTTTCGTTGAAATCTATGACGACCGTATCGAAATCAGCAACCCTGGAGGATTGCCAAAGGGGTTAAGCAAAGAAGAACTCGGCACACGCAGTGTAAGGCGGAATCCGCTCATCGCAGACCTTCTCCACCAGATTGCTTTAATTGAAAAGGCAGGTATAGGAATTCGGCGTATGATAGAGGACGCAAGGAGGTATAAATGTCCTGAGCCGAAGTTCACCGTTAATGGATTTTTTACAACGACCTTCTGGCCCGCAAGGGAATTAGTTAGGAAGATCACGCCCCAAGTCGGTGAGCAAGTGATGATCTTGAAATTCTGCTCAACACCTAGACGAAAGCAAGAGATCCTTGCCCATCTGGGACTGAGGCCAGTCTACCTGAACTTCAAACGGCACATTCAGCCATTGGTCGAGCAGGGATTCCTTGAAATGACAATTCCAGATAAGCCGAGAAGCTCAAAACAGTGCTACAGGACGACCAATCTGGGGCATAAGGCGCTGGCCCAAGGGCACAAGATATAAGATACTTCATCATGCATCAAAATCTTGCGTTGGCCTTCAGATTGCAGATTATTGCAATTGGGCGATATTCAGAAAATGGGAACGAGGGGATTTGCGAAGTTATGATTTAATACGATCTGGCATACAGAGCAAGTTTGATATCTTCAGATCTGGCCAGAGGTACTATTATTGAATTAGCTATAAAAAGCGACCGCCCTGACTACCCTTTCGGGAGAACCCCTTGTGTTCTTTTCATCAGGGTGGGACCTTTAAACTTTATAAAATTTTGTCAAATAAAAATTTAAAAGTCAAGAAAAATGTTGACATGAACGGGTGTTTGGGGAATTTGACAATGGATTTAAAATGAATTATTATTTTTTGATATCTTAATTCGGAGGCGTTTGATGGATGCTGTGGTGAAGACAGGAGGGAAGGGATATCGGGTTTCAAAAGGAGACATCATTCGAGTGGAGAAGCTAAAAGGAAAAGTTGGGGATCAAGTGACATTAAGAGACGTCTTGATGGTATCTCAGGGAGGTCAAGTTCAGTTCGGAACTCCCCATTTGACCAGTGCGGTGGTCACGGCCGAGATCGTCGAGCAGATCAAAGGAAGGAAGGCTCTCACCTACAAGATGAAAAGGAGGAAGAATTACCGACGGTTCAAGGGACATCGTCAGACCTATACTTATCTGAAGGTGAATGAGATCTCCTTGAGTTAGGAATCATTATTTATATGTTCACCATGAACCATATTAGGTTCATGGCTATTTTGAACTACATGTAGTTCAGGGGGAGGAAAGCATGGCACATAAGAAGGCAGGGGGGAGCTCTCGGAACGGCAGGGATAGTGCAGGACAACGCTTGGGCGTCAAACGCTTCAGCGGTCAATGGGTCCAGGCAGGAAACATCTTGGTCCGGCAAAAAGGGACCAGGATTCATCCCGGAGAGAATGTCGGAATGGGAAAGGACTATACCCTCTTTTCCAGGATCGAAGGGACCGTAAAATTTGAGAAGAAAGGAAGAGATAAAACCCAGGTGAGTGTCTATGCCCAGGCTCTTTAACCCCGCACCACAAAGGGTGCAGGGCAGAGCCCTGTGCCTGATACGGTGCAGGGCAATGCCCCGAACCCGACGTGGTTCAGGGGTCTCCTTCCGTCAAGCCTCTAATGACTGAAGATGAAGTTTGTGGATGAAGCAAGGATCCATGTAAAGGCAGGGGATGGCGGAAATGGATGTATCAGTTTCAGAAGAGAGCGTTTTATCCCCAGAGGAGGTCCTGACGGCGGTGACGGAGGCAAAGGTGGGGATGTGATCCTCCGGGCAGATGCTCAACTTTCTACCCTTCTCGATTTAACTTATCCGCAACAATTTCGTGCCCAAAAAGGGAGTCACGGTAAAGGCAAAGACCAAACAGGAAGGAACGGAAAGGATCTCGTCATTCGGGTTCCAGTAGGCACGCTTGTTCGAGACGAAAAGACCGATGAGGTGCTACAAGACCTTCTCTTTGATGGCCAACGCTTCGTTGTTGCAAGAGGCGGTCGGGGCGGTAGAGGAAACCCACGGTTTGCCACTCCTACAAATCGCGCACCCCGTCAGGCTGAAAAGGGAGAAAAAGGAGAGGAATGCTGGCTTCGGCTCGAACTGAAAATCCTCGCTGATGTTGGCCTTATCGGTTATCCCAATGTCGGAAAATCGACCCTGCTCTCCAAAATATCTTCTGCCACACCTAAGATTGCGGACTATCCCTTCACCACGCTGGTCCCCAATTTGGGAGTGGTCACCATTGGAGATCACCGACCGTTTGTGGTGGCCGATATTCCCGGATTGATCGAAGGTGCCTCTCGAGGAGCAGGACTTGGATTGACATTCCTCCGACATGTGGAGCGGACACGCCTCCTCATTCACCTCTTAGATATCTCTGAAAGTCCCTCACGAAACCCGGTGAAAGATTTTCAGGCCCTCAATGATGAATTGAAGGCCTACGATCCGTCGCTTCAAGAGAAGATTCAAATCATCGCCCTCAACAAAATTGACATTCCATCAGTTCGGGAAAGGGCGACGGATGTTGGGACCCAATTTGAGAAGATGGGATACCCGCTTCATCTGATCTCCGGGAAAACAGGAGAGGGGGTCGAGTACCTGATGGAGGCTGTGTCTCAAACATTAGAATCTATTTTGAGTGGAGAGAATGACCAATAAAGACGTCCGGAAAAAGACTCTCGGAAAGGCAAGACGGATCGTCGTCAAGGTGGGTTCAAGTATTTTGGCCTCTGCGGAGAGGGGACTTCACCACGAGGTCTTCTCCCATCTCGCCAAGGAGATCTCAGAACTGAAACACCAGGGTTATGAGATCGTCCTGGTCTCCTCCGGGGCGATTGCTGCGGGAATGGAGAAACTGGGCTATAAGACCCGTCCCCAGTCCATCACTCAGAAACAGGCTGCTGCAGCAGTGGGGCAGAGCCGGCTGATAAACATCTATGAGGACTACTTCTCCAGGCAACAGCAGATGGTGGCTCAGATCCTCCTCACCCATGATGACCTGAGCCACCGGCGAAGGTTTCTCAATGCTCGGAATACCCTCCTCACCCTCCTCGAACTCGGGATCATCCCGATCATCAATGAAAACGATACCGTGGTTGTGGACGAGATCAAATTCGGTGATAATGATAACCTTTCAGCGTTAATCACTAACCTCATCGAGGCCGATCTCCTCATCATCTTGACCAACATCGAAGGACTTTGTGATGCAGATCCCAGAGATCACCCGGATGCAAGATGCATTCCTCTGGTCGAAGACATCGATGCGGACATGGAAGGCATAGTAGGAGTGTCCACGAGCGCAACCAGTGTTGGAGGAATGGCGAGCAAGATCCAGGCTGCTAAAAAGGCCACTCGCTTCGGGATTCCCACGGTGATTGCCTCTGGAACAAGAAAGGAAGTCCTCCATCAGATCCTAAAGGGAAAGGAGATCGGGACGCTCATTCTTCCGAAGGCAGAGACGTTGAGCAGTCGCAAGCACTGGATCGCTTTCAACCTGAAGCCCAAAGGCGATGTGATCGTGGATGAGGGAGCAAAAAAGGCCGTCGTTCAGAGAGGAAAGAGCCTGCTCCCCTCAGGCGTAGTGAAAGTGAGGGGCGAATTTGACCGGGGAGATTCGGTCTCGTGCATCGGCCCTCGTGGGAAAGAATTTGCCAGAGGGCTTGTGAACTACAGTGCCTTAGAACTGGAGAGGATCAAAGGCCTTAAGACCGATGAGATCGAAAGCGTGTTGGGCTACAAGTACTCTGATGAAGTGATCCATCGAGATGATCTGGTAGTTTTATGAAAACGAAAATCGACTTCAGGGCAGAGGTGAGAGAGATGGCAAGGAAGGCGAAGGAGGCCTCTCATCCCCTTGCCCGACTTTCTACTGACAAAAAGAATAAAGCATTGTGCGAAGCGGCAGATGAATTGGAGCGGAACCAAACTCTTCTGATTGAGGAGAACCAAAAGGATCTAACTGCCGGGGAGAAGGCTCATCTCTCTTCAGCCATGATGGACCGGCTGAGATTGACACCGGCGGTCATTCATGGGATGGCCGAGGGGCTTCGCGAGGTGGCCCGTCTACCCGATCCTGTTGGCGAGGTCGTCGGGATGTGGAGGAGACCCAATGGTCTGATGGTTGGAAGAATGAGGATCCCCATCGGCGTCATTGGAATCATCTATGAGTCGAGGCCAAACGTCACTGCCGATGCAGCTGGACTCTGTCTCAAGTCCGGAAACAGCGTCATCTTAAGGGGAGGCTCAGAAGCATTCCATTCCAACCAAGCCATTGGCCGCGTCTTGCAAGAAGCCATCGCAAAGATCGGTATCCCGCAGGAGGCGGTCCAGATCTTCTCCCATACGGAAAGGGGGGCCATCCGAGAGATGCTCCAGTTGGAGAACGAGATCGATCTCATCATCCCCAGGGGAGGCGAAGAGTTGATCCAATTCGTGATGACTCATTCGAAGATCCCTTTGATCAAACACTATAAAGGGGTTTGTCACATCTTCGTGGACGAGAGTGCGGACCTTGAGATGGCCACTCGGGTTTGCCTCAATGCCAAAGTCCAGAGGCCTGGGGTATGCAATGCCATGGAGACTCTCTTGGTGCATGAAAAGATAGCAGAACGGTTTCTTCCAAAGATCGCAGGGACCTTTCAAAAAGAGGACGTGGAGCTCCGGGGATGTGCGGAGACTCGGAAAATCCTTCCGGATATCAAAGAGGCAAAAGAGGAGGATTGGTACGAAGAATATTTGGACCTCATCCTCTCGATCCGAGTGGTGAAGGGAATTGAGGAGGCGATGGCGCATATTGCGAATTATGGCTCCCTTCACACGGAGGCGATCGTCACCACGGATTATCAAAATGCCCAGAGGTTTTTAAGGGAAGTCAATTCCTCCTGCGTCTTGGTGAATGCATCGACAAGGTTTAACGATGGATTCGAGTTAGGTCTGGGTGCGGAGATCGGAATCAGCACTTCCAAACTTCACGCCTTTGGTCCCATGGGGCTAGAGGCGTTGACCACCACCAAATTTATCGTCTACGGAGAAGGACAAATAAGAGGATAAAAGCACCAAATGACAAGCACCAAATCCCAAACAAATTCCAATGAACAAAATTCAAAATTCCAAACAAAATCGTTTTGGTCATTTGAAATTGGTGCTTGGAGCTTATTTGGGATTTGGGATTTGGAATTTGGAATTTTATGGGCAGAAAGAAAGGGAGGGCAGAGATAGAAAGAATAGAGTCAGGGGCAGGTGAGAAGAGAATTGGGCTATTCGGAGGGACGTTCAATCCGATCCATTTGGGTCATCTTCGGGGCGCAGAAGAGATGCGGGAGGCCTTTGGACTTCAGGAGGTGATCTTCATCCCGGCGGCCATCCCACCCCATAAGGCAACAGAGCAGGTCATCGAGGCAAGGCATCGATTTGAAATGGTGAGGCTTGCGACTGCGAGCAATCCATTCTTCTCTGTCACGGATATTGAACTCTCGAGGCCTGAGAAATCTTATTCGATCGATACGATTCGCTATTTCCGAGACAGACACCCGGATGACTTCTTCTTCATCTTAGGAAGGGATGCGTTTGTGGAAATCGAGACCTGGAAGGAATTTCAACACCTCTTCTCCCTCTGCAACTTCATCGTGATGACCCGGCCTGGCTTTCAGAAGACCTCTTCCACCTCTCTGCTCCCAGAAGCCTTGGCGCCTGTCTTCCGATACAATCCGGAGGGCAAGGCTTGGATCCATCTGTCAGGTCATACGCTCCATTTCAAGGAGATTACGGTTCTGGATATCTCTTCCACAAAGGTCCGGGAATTGATTGAGAGAGGGGATTCAGTGAGGTACCTGATCCCTGTGGAGGTGGAGGCCTATATTCAAAGAAATAGACTTTACCGCCCTGAACCCTGTAAGGTTCAGGATCGGCCCTGAACTCAACGTAGTTTCAGGAGGGCATTTGAAATTTATGATCGAAAATGGCATTTTATTGAAGTGGTATTTTTTTGTTGTTATCACCATTTTTTCTGGTATAATGTTTAGCTCAAAATTACCCGTTTAGGAGGATATGGCCACCGATTCAAAGACAAAGTCCCTGCTCTGTTTGAAGGCAGCGATTGAAAAGAAGGCCCTGGACCCAGTCCTTCTGGAGTTGAAAGAGATTGCTTCTTTCACCGACTACTTTCTTCTCCTCAGTGGCAAGTCGGACAGGCAGGTTCAGGCGATTGCCAAAGCGATTGAAGAGGCCCTCAATAAGAAGGGGATTCGACCTCTTGGCCAAGAGGGGACGCTAGGCGGAAAATGGATTTTGATGGATTATGAGGACGTGGTGGTTCATATCTTTTTAGGGCCGGTGAGGAAATTTTACGATCTCGAAGGGCTCTGGATTGACGCCCCGCGGATCGATTTACAAAAAGGGGTGAACCTTGGTGAAAGGACAAGCGGACCTAAAGAAAGGGATAGACAAAAAGACACTTGCTCGATTTAAAAGGATTCTTCTCAAAGAGAGGGAGGAGATCGTCGGAGAAGTCAAACAGATTTACGAATCTTCGAAGGAGATGGGGCAGGACGGGATTCAGGACATCGGGGATGAAGCAGCCAATATCTATAATAAACAGATCTTGCTCAGCCTAAACGAGAATGAACGGATGAGGCTTCAAGAGGTAGATGAGGCACTGGATCGTATTGGGAATGGAACGTATGGGACCTGTGAGGAATGTGGAGGGGCCATCAGCCTGAAAAGACTTGAGGTGCGGCCTGTGGCAAAGTATTGTGTCCCTTGCTTAATGAAGTTGGAAAAAGGGAAGTAGTCGAAGATGTTGGTTCGGCTGTTGTTGATCATCATTCTGATTGTGATCTCCCTCTTCTGCTGGCTTTCCTTGCTCAACCCGCTGGATGTCGAATTTCATTTCTTTGGAAAGACAATTCCCACCGACCTGTCCATCCTCATGATCTCCTCCTTTGTGTTGGGTGCGATGTTAGTCTTCATCAGCACGTTGGCCCGAGATGCCAAACGGGCCATCGAGGGTTATCAGAAATCCCGTCAAATAAAGAAAGGACAATCCCTCAAGGAAGAGCTGAATAAAGGGATGGACCACTTCCTTCGAGGAAATCTCGCCAAGGCCAAAACCCATTTCGTTGAGGTTTTGAAAAGAGATCCTTCACAGATCGATCTCTATTTCAGGCTCTCGGAGATCGCCCTCAAAGAAGGCAATGAGGAAGAGGCCCTCCAGTGGTTGGAAAGGGCGCGATTGGTCGATATGAGGAACGTTGACATCCTCCTCCGTGAGGCAAGGCTCTACCAACGGAGGAAGCGCTTCGATGATGCCATCCGGGCCTTGAACCTTGCCATCGGTCTGGATGAGACGAATCTCAAAGCGCTGAGAAGTTTGAGGGAGATCTACCTCGACGGCCGAAGGTGGGAGGAGGCGATCCGAGTCCAAAAGTCGATTCTCAAACTGGCAAAGGGAAAACAGGCCGAGGAGGAGGCCTTATGCTATCTGGGGCTAAAGTATGAACATGCTAGGGAACTCTTGAATCGAGGGGACGAAGAGAATCTGGGGAGTGCCTTGAAAGAGGCCAAGGAGATCATCCGGGAAAGTAAGACCTTCGAGCCAGGATTGTTATTATTAGGCGACATCTACCTTCGGATGGGCAGATGGGCCTCTGCTGGAAAGGTTTGGGGAAAGAGCTTTACTCGATTTAAATCGATCGTCTTCATCCTTCGCCTCGAAGAGCTCTATCTCAGCCGGGAGAATCCCAGCACGCTTCTGCGTATCTACCAGAGGGCTCTCAGGCGAAATCCCGAGCATTGGGTCATCGCCTTCTTCTATGCCAAACTCTGTTTGAGATTGGAGATGCTCGATGAGGCCCTTGAGGAAATCCTTGAGATCAGTTTAAGGCAAAAGGACTTTCCAGCCCTGCACAGGCTTCTGGCGGAAATCTACCTCCATAAAAAGGATTTCAGTCGAGCAGCCCAAGAGTTTGAGAAGACCTTTGAATTGAGCGGTACCTCCTATCTCCCGTTCTCCTGCACGGTCTGTGAAAGAGAATCGAAAGAGTGGATCGTCTACTGTCCTCAATGTCATCAGTGGGATACCTACACGATCAAAGAGGATGAAAAAGCAATTTCCTTGTCTTCCCCTTCCTATTCCGAACGGGCTCACTTCCCTTTATCAATGTCTGAATGAAGATGAATGCGTTTCATTATTGAAAGACTCTTACAGTTTTTATTACCTCCACAATGCTACTGTTGTGAAAAATTCTTAGACGAGGGAGAAGAAGGGATCTGTTCAGACTGCTTTTCGGAGATCCACTGGATCGAGCCCCCATTCTGTTCAATCTGCGGAACCCCTTTCGTCTCTGAGGTGGATAGGCCCCACCCATGCAGTCGTTGTCTAATCCACAGGAGATATTTTACAATGGCTCGGGCCTTGGGAGCCTACGAAGACTCCCTGCAGGAAGCAATCCATAGGTGGAAATATGAGGGAAAGATCCACCTGACCCCTTTCTTTGGGAAATGGATGGCAGAGGGGCTAAACCGTTATTGGGGGCCTGACCTTTTCGATCTTCTCATCCCCGTGCCACTCCATCCAAAGCGACTAAGGGAAAGAGGGTTCAATCAAGCCCTCCTCCTCGTGAAGGAGGTAAGCCGTCGGACTGGAATCCCTTATCGGAAGAGGGTCCTTCGGAAAGTGAGACCCACCATCCCCCAAGTCAATCTGAGTGGTGCGGAGAGGGAGAAGGCAGTCAGAGGATCCTTCCATATTGTCGGAAAGGAAGAAGTGGAAGGGAAGTCGATCCTTCTGGTGGATGACGTCTACACGACCGGTGCCACGGTGAATGAATGCTCGAAGGTGTTGCTGGCCGCAGGAGCAGAAAGGGTGGATGTCCTCACATTGGCCCATGCCCTGAAGAGTTGATAGTTCGGAGTGGACTCATTACTCCGAACTTTTAGGTTTAAGGAAAAGGATGGCTCGTCGCAAGATATGGTTCTTTCTCTGGATCCTGATCCCGATCCTCATCGTGGGGATTGTCGGCTTCCTCTTTATCCATTATTTTCTCGACCCCAATCTTTACAGGAATGTCCTTCAGGAGTCACTGGTCAAAACCCTTGGTAGGGAAGTCTCCATCGGTAGAGCAACGTTAAGTTTATGGGGTGGCCTCGGTATTGTCTTTGAAGACTTCAGGGTTAAGGACCGCACGCGGGTATTCGATCTACTTCAGTCGAAAAGGCTGATCTTGAAGGTCAAGCTCCTTCCCCTTCTCAAAAGAGAAGTCAAGTGGAAGCGCATGGTCCTCGACTACCCTAACCTCCATCTCGTAAGGGATAAGAACAAACGATGGAATATCCTTGACGCCCCCCTAACGGCAGAAGGCCTGAAGGCTTCTCAACAGAAGATGATCCAAACCCTCTCCACCCTCTTCGGAGGTTCCTTCACCCTCCGAAATGGAGCGATCTCTCTTTCCGATGAGAGCCTTGGCGACTCGCCCCTCATCACCCAAATAAGATCTTTAAATCTTCGTCTCTCGAAGGTGGCCTATCGGAAACCCTTTCCATTCGATCTCAGTGGTGAAATCGTCCATTCCAAAAGAGAAGGCCGACTCTCCATTGCTGGGACGATCCAAAATGTCCTCGAGGATATGGACCTCTCGAAAATGAAAGTGGAAGCAGAGGTAAAGATGAAGGGGATCGAGACCTCCCATTTCTGGCCATACCTTAAAACCCTGCTCCCCATGAGAACGATCTCAGGGACCCTTGACCTGAACGCCAATTACGAAGGAGCCCTTGCAGGAGCTTTCAAGACTTCTGCCAAGATAAAGCTCAGGGATGTGATCTATGACCATCCACAGGTCTTTGCACAAGTTCTAACCCCCGAGTGGGTGAACCTCGATCTCGATGTGGATTATGACTTAAAAGAGATCAGAGTCCCTCGCATCTCCCTCGAACTGCCGGAGATCTCGGTCAAGGTGAAAGGAAGGATCCACGGGATTGGAACGAAGGGGATGGGTATTGAGGCCGAGGCTCAGAGTGGTCCCTTCGATCTCTCAGAGGGAAAGAAATTCATCCCCTATCGCATCATCACCCCAGATGTCTCTGGTCCGCTTTTCCGTGCAGAAGGAAATGGGTCTGTCCAGATTCTCTCTGTCAAGCTTTCTGGAAAGATGCCTGAGATTGAACATTGTGACCAACCCCAACATGCCCATACCTTATCTGCAGAGGTGAAGCTCAATAGAGTATGGGTGAGGCTTCCTTGGAACCTCCCTCCACTGGAGGATCTCAAGGGCCATCTTCACTTTGAAAATGGCCACCTCAACCTGAGAGAGGTGGAGGGAAGATTTCTCCATTCGACCATCGAGCGGGCCAATGGAATCTTCTACCGCCTCCTCCTGGTCCCGACCCTTCAGATCCATGGCGAAGGCAGATTAAGTTTGATCGACCTTCCTACCTTGGTGAAGATGGGGGAATCCGGTAGCGACCTCTCTGACATCCTCTCACCCATCATCTCCTTTTCTGGAACGGCACAATATCGACTCTCCGTCAAAGCGGGGCTCAAGACGCCGCTTCACTTTGAGCATCATGGGGTTTACCACCTCTCTAAAGTTCGCTTCACCCATTCTCAGGTGCCATTCCCCATCGTGATCGGAGAGGGGAAGATCGATCTCTCTAATGAGGGGCTCCAGTGGTCTGGAGCAAAGGTGGAGTTTGGCAACTCGTTTCTCCTTGTGAACGGCTCCTGGAGGCACGGCGAAAAAAGTGGACCATTTGAGATGACGGCCAGAGGAAGGGCTGATCTGAAAAACCTTTTTACCCTTTCTCAATCGCCCCTCTTTCCAGAAGAATTACGGTCAAAGGCAAAAGGGATTGAAAGCCTCTCAGGGACAGGCCAATGCTCATTCAAAGGCCGAAGACCTGCGGGCCACCGATCTTTTTTCTATGAAGGGGAATGGATGGCCAAGGAGGCATCCCTCCTTTTGAAGGGAGTTTCGTATCCGCTCACCTTTAGAGAAGGGGCTTTCTCATTCTCGAACATCGGGGTCGGCTTCTCGAAGATGAAGGTCCAATTCGCAAACTCATCCTTGACATTGGATGGTTCCATCAAAGAGGGAAATTTGAACCTCTCCACAACGGGTTTGATCGATTTAAGCCCTCTTCACTCTCTACTTCGATCGGCCCTTGCTCCAGATCGAATTCGATCAGAGGCGGAAGGGATCCAAGAGATGAGCGGAAGGACAGAAGTCCGTCTGAAATGGTTCGGCCGGATGGAAGCCTGGACCAACGCCATAAAGGAAGGAAAGATTCTGTTGAGAGGAGTCTCTTTTCAACATCGAAAGATTCCTGTGCCTCTCTCCCAGATTGAAGGCTCTGTTCTCTTCTCTCCTGAACAGGTCCGATTCGATGGATGGAAGGCGAAGTTGGGCGATTCTCCGCTTGCCTTTTCAGGTTCAATTTCGAGGATTGAGCAAAAAGCAAAACTTGGCAAGGGAATCTCGTTTCAACTCTCATCCTCCCAATTGGACCTCGATCCCCTCTTCCCAAAGCGAGAAGAATCCACCCCAACCTCTTTCGAAGGCATCAGAGATCTGCTTTCCCATTGGTCCTTCGATGGGAAGGTCGGGATTGACCAAGGGAGATATCGTGCTCTTCAGTATCGAGACCTGAAAGCAGAGATGAAGACGGTCGATGGGAAATTATTCTTCCATCCCTTTCTATCCAAAGCAAACGGAGGGGATGTCTGGGGTGAGGGATGGATCGAACCCACAGATAAAGGGATAAGATTTGAGATCAAACCCCGTATCTCCAATATGGAAGCCAAGGCCTTTCTTCGAACCTTTTTCCAAAAAGGAGAAGAGGAGAGGGTTTTGTTAACCGGGAGGGTCCACATCGATAAGGTGGAACTGCGGGGGGAGGGAGACGATTTTCAAAAGGTAAAGGAATCTCTCAATGGAAAGTTAGGGTTGGAAATAGAAAAGGGAGTGATCGAGAAGTTCAATGTCCTTGCCAAGATCTTTTCCATCCTGAACGTCTCCCAACTGCTCAGGGGGCGTTTTCCTGATTTGACGACTCAAGGACTTCCCTATCACCAGATCATGGCGAACATTCATGTCAAGGATGGTGTCGCCTCCACAGAGGACTTCGTGGTCGATAGCGATGCCATGAGGATCACGATCCTTGGAAAGGTCGATTTGGGCAAGAACTTGATCGATGCGAAGATAGGAGTCCATCCCTTGGTCACCGTCGATACGGTGCTGAGCAAGATCCCCATCGCTGGCTACATCCTCACAGGCAAAGACAAGGCATTCCTCTCCTATTACTATGAGGTCAAGGGAGGTCTGGATGATCCGAAGATCGAGGCCATCCCAATTAAAGGTCTGGGAGAAAGTTTCTTAGGAATCATCCAGCGCTTACTCGAAACGCCTCTGAGGCCATTCCAAAAGGCCCCTTCACCCGATAAAAAATAGTTCGGAGTTCGGAGTAAAGGGTCTTAAAAAATTAAGACAAATAATTTTTTTCACAAATTCATTTTTTCCTTGACACCAACAATATGTTGTTGTAATCATCATTCATTGTACTAAATATAGCCCTTCTAAAAGGCTTGCCATTCACTCTATCGGAATATAAGGTCTGAAAAAATGTCTACCGTGATTGAGATGAAAGGGGATCGTCAAGGATTGAGGGAAGAGGCCGAAACCACAGATATGGCCCTCTTTGTCCGTACATCCGACGAGGCGATGCACGATTGGGACCGGCAGAGGATCGTGGATGCCCTCATTCGAGAGACCTATGTCGACTTAGATACAGCAAAGGAGATCGCTCGAGAGGTGGAGGATTTAATCGCCACTTCTAAAATCAAGATGATCACCGCACCCCTCATCCGCGAACTGGTCGATACCAAACTGATCGAGAGGGGACTTGAACAGGCCCGCAAGATGCACACCCGTTTGGGAATGCCACTCTACGATGTGGATCAACTCATCCTCCATCCAAATAAGGAGAACGCCAACGTTCCTCATGGGCCTGAGGCCACAAATCTCACCTTAGCCGAAAGGATCAAGAAGGAGTATGCCCTGCTCTCAGTCTTTTCCCAGGAGATCGCAGATGCCCATATGCGTGGCGACATCCATCTCCACGATTTGGGCTTTATCGATCGGCCTTATTGTAGCGGGCAATCCCTTGAATACATCAAGCGTTTCGGCCTCAGCCTTCCCAATTCGATCGCCATGGCCAAGCCTGCCAAGCATCCAGAGGTGTTGCTGGCCCACATGGTGAAATTTGCGGCGGCCCTCCAAAGCCATTTCGCGGGCGCGATTGGTTGGGACTCCGTAAATCTCTTCTTCGCACCCTACGTCGTGGGAATGTCAGATCGAGAACTGGAGCAACTGGCTCAGATGATGATCTTTGAATTTTCTCAGCAGGCTGTCGCCAGAGGAGGTCAGGCGATCTTCACCGATCTCAATCTCTACTGGGAGGTTCCGAAACACTTTGAGGATGTCCCTGCGATCGGCCCGAGTGGTGAGTTGACAGGAAAGACTTACAGTGAATATATGAATGAAGCACAACGCTTTGCTTGGGCCCTCTTCGACGTCTACTTAGAGGGAGATGGATCGGGCAGGCCCTTCTTCTTTCCGAAACCACTGGTCCATATCACAGAGAAATTCTTTAGCGCTCCAGATCATATGGATTTTCTCCACCACATCTGTGATGTGGCTTCAGAAAAAGGGAACACCTACTTCGTCTTCGACCGTGGAGAGACGGCCAAGATCTCTGAATGCTGCCGCCTCAGTTTCAAACTGGACGACACCGACCTGGAGGACGCCAAGCAGCCATGGAAGATGCGATACTGCGCCCTTCAGAATGTCACCCTCAACCTCCCAAGAATCGGCTATCTTGCCAAAGGAGATGACACTCAGCTCTTTTCGAAGATTGCCGAGTTTGTGGAGATGGCGGTGAAGGCCCATCTGGAAAAGAGGCTCTTCATCGAAAAACTCCTCTCCTTAGGGGAAAAGGGACCCTTGGCCCTTCTGGCTATGGATCGGGATGGGTCTCCTTACTTGAGGATGCATCGTGCCACCTTTCTGATCGGCATGGTAGGTCTCAATGAACTCGTTCAGATTCATACCGGCCAGGAGATGCATCAATCAAAGCAGGCCTTCAAATTCGGACTGAAGGCGATCGCCCGCATGAAACTGCTGGTGGAGAAGTTCAGCCAACGGTATGGCATGCGTTTCGTTCTGGAACAGACACCGGCAGAATCGACGGCCTATCGCTTTGCGAAATTGGACCTCAGATATCACTCCCCGAAATCGGGTCATATTGTGAAAGGCGATATCTCAAGGGGCGAGGTTTATTATACAAACTCCACCTATTTGAACAACGGCGCTGTGCTCAACCCCATTGAGCGTGTGAGACAGGAAGGCCTCTTCCATCCCCTCATCGAGGGAGGTGCGCTGACCCATATCTGGCTTGGCGAGGCAAAGCCCTCCAAGTCGTCGCTGGCCAATTTTGTGATCAAGACTTTCCAGCAGACTCAAAATGACCAGATCGCTTTCTCCCCAGAGTTCACCACCTGCAATCTCTGCCATCGGACGAGCCGGGGCCTTCGAACCTCTTGTATATCCTGCGGATCGAAAGATGTGGATGGCATCACACGGATCACTGGCTACTTCACCAAAGTTTCAAGTTGGAATAAGGGAAAGATTGGAGAGCTCCGAAACAGGTATCGGAACCGAGCCTTCTTGGAAGAGAGGGAAGAAGAGACAGTACTGAAAGCAGGATAAACCTTGAAAAAATGCCAAATTTCAAAGTTCAAATGTCAAATTGTAAGATACGAAAAGTCCTTACTTAATTTGAACTTTGGATTTCATTTGGCATTTGGATTTTGAAATTTGAAATTTAGGTTTTAAGGAGGGAGGGATGGGATCGATAAAAATCTTTCTCAAAGCGAAATGTCCCAAATGTCCAGCGGTGAAAGAGATCGGCATGGAATTAAGGAAAGAGGGGGTGCCGGTTTTTCACTACGATCTGGACACCATCGATGGGCTGGCCGAAGCCTCTTATTACAGCGTCCTCTCCACCCCATCCATTATCATTGAGGACGAGGAGGAGAGGGAGGTGATCAGTTGGAGAGGGGTGGTCCCGACCCTTCAGGAAGTGAAGCAGTATCTATTCGGGGGGTAATTAGTGAGGGTGATGGTGGCGAGTGATGATAACTATGAAAATTCTTTATTATTATTCCCTATCACGATTCACCATCACTATCACTTTTATGTTCAATGATGATAGAGATCAAGGGATTCTTAGAAACCTCATTTCTCGATTGGCCGGGAAGGATCTGCTCTGTCCTCTTCCTCCCTTATTGCAACTTCCGTTGCCCTTACTGCCATAACCATCCCCTCGTTTTTTATCCGGAGCAATATCTCTCGATTCCCTTGGAAGAGATTCTGACTCGCCTCCACTCCTTTGAAGGTTGGATCGATGGGGTCTGCATCACAGGTGGAGAGCCTACCCTTCACGCGGATCTTCCCTTCCTGATCAGAGAGATAAAAAGAGATGGCTTTTTGGTCAAGCTGGATACCAATGGTTCAAATCCAGAGATGTTAGAGAAACTGATCACCGCCGGAGAGATCGACTTTGTCTCCATGGACGTGAAGGCGCCCTTAGATCCCTTTAGCTATCGGCGCTCGATCGGCCTTTCCATCGACCTCGACCCCATTTTGAGATCGATCGAAATCCTGAAGAGAGGAAGGGTGGAGTATGAATTCAGAATGACGGTCGTTCCATGCCTTCACCGAAAGGAAGACATCTCAACCCTGGGGAATCAGTTAAGAGCCGGCAGAAGGTTCGTTCTACAGAACTTCAATCCAGAGAATCCCCTTGATCCTTCATTGAAAGATATCCTTCCCTATGATCCAAAGGTATTAAAGGAGATGGAAAGAGAAGTTCAGGGGATGATGTGATCGCCTTTGGGTTTGTCTGCCAGTCGACCGCCTCTTGGCAGGAGAGGGCAGGCAGGATGAGACTTCTATGGAAAATGAGATGAAGACGGTTATCGTCACCGCAGGGCTGATCATTGACCAGGGGAAAGTCCTCGTGACCCAGAGAAAGGAGGGTTCCGCTCAAGGGCTCCTTTGGGAATTTCCAGGAGGAAAGGTGAAGGAGGGCGAAGAGCCAAGGGAGGCGTTGCGGAGAGAGTTGAGGGAGGAATTGGACATTGAGGTAGAAGTGGGAAGGATTTTTGAGGCCGTCTTCCATCTCTACCCTCAGTATCCCATCCTTCTCTTGGTTTATCATTGCCGGATTGAGAAGGGCCTCCTCAAGCTCCTCGGGTGCCATGATCTCCGATGGGTTAACCCCAAAGAGCTGAAAGGACTGGCCATGCCGCCAGCAGATGATCCCATTCGCAATCGTTTATGCTCTTCTGAGGGAGATCGATCCACTGGAAGTGGAGAGGAAGTTTTAAGGAGTTGATCGGAAGGCAGGAATTTTCGAGGCTCAAATGTCTGCTCCTACCTGTCCATTCCCTGAAAGATCCTAAGGCGGAGTTATTGGGTTTGATAAAGACGACCCTCCAAGGGATGAGACAAGGCGAAGTCAAGACACTTTCTATTTGACACGTCCCCTTGAAGTGGCTATAAAGAGGTTTCAATATAGGTTCAGGCCAATGCATTGATGAATCAGAACCTGAAAGACTTCTATTTCTTCAGCGATTTTTTGAACCGCAAGGTTCATCACCCTTCTGGACAGACGGTGGGGCGGATCTCGGATTTGGTTGCCGAGAGAGCAGAGCCTTACCCGATGATCATTGGCCTTGTCGTCCGACCAAGGAGAAGAAAGAAGTCGAGAAGACCCGACCACAGGAGATTTTACCTCCCATGGGAGAAGGTGGCTCGAATCGAGCCCCAGATCACCCTTTCCGAAGAAGAGCTTCCTGCTCTTAAAACCTCTCTTCCGGAGAAGGATATCATCCTTCTTCAAGAGGAGGTGATGGATAAACAGATCGTCGATACCTTCGGAGCAAAGGTGGTGAGGGTCAACGATCTCCACTTCCTTCGAATCGATTCTCATCTCAGGCTAATCCATGTGGACGTGGGATTTCGGGGCTTGATGAGAAGAGTAGGATTGGAGAGGGTGATGGATCGGGCTCTCCAATGGCTCTTCTCCTATGATCTTCCCAATCAATTCATCTCATGGAAATATGTCCAACTCCTCTCTGGCTCAGATCTGCTCCAGCTCAGCGTATCGCAAAAAAGACTCTCCCACCTCCATCCCGCGGATCTGGCCGATATCATCGAGGATCTGAGTGGTCGGGAGCGATCGGCCATCTTCCACGCCTTGGATACAGAGACCGCTGCCGAAGCCCTGGAAGAGATCGACCCGAAGATTCAGAAAGCCCTTATTGAGACGATCCCCGTGGAGAAGGCTTCCGATATCGTGGAGGAGATGTCGCCCAGCGACGCTGCCGATCTCCTGGCCGATCTTCCTGAGGAGAGGGCCGAGGAGATCCTCGGAGGGATGGAGCAGGAGAAGGCAGAGGATTTGAGAGAGCTCCTCGTTCACCCCGATGAGACCGCAGGCGGATTGATGACCACTGCCTACCTCAGCCTGGCACCAGGGGTCACTGTAGAAACGGCCATGGCCCGGCTGAGGGCAGAGGCTCCAAACTTAGACATTCTCGATTACATCTATGTGGTGGACGAGGAGGAGGTGCTTCAGGGTGTGGTGAGCATCCGAGACCTCCTCACGGCCCAATCACAACAAACGCTCACCGAAATTCAGGCCCCCAGGGTGGTGAGCGTAAAACTGGAAGAAGATCAGAACGAGGTGGTGGAGGCATTTGCAAAGTATGGATTTCGAGCAATCCCTGTCGTGGACGAAGGGAACCGTTTGAAAGGCGTGATCGGTTTCCGAAGCGTTTTAGAGGTCTTGGCACCCGATGCAGGATGAGGATGGAGAAAGATTACGGAAAATGGGTTTCGGCTTCGAGACGTTCCCTGTGGAGGACGGTTGGTCTCTTCTTCATCCTGATGGGGCCAGGCATCATCACCTCCAATGTCGATAACGATGCTGGCGGCATCACCACCTACTCCTTAGCCGGCGCACAATTCGGACTCAAACTCATCTGGTCTCTTATCCCCATCATGATCGCCCTCATCGTCATTCAAGAGATGTGCGCCCGAATGGGTGTGGTGACTGGGAAAGGTCTTTCTGGCCTGATCCGAGAAAAATTTGGCGCCAAGATCACCTTCTATCTGGTGGTCGGGATGTTCCTAACCAATATGGGCAATGTCATCTCCGAATTCGCCGGGGCGGCGGCGGGAATGGAGGTCTTCGGAGTCAACAAATTTATCTCCGTCCCTCTGAGCGCCTTTCTGGTCTGGTGGATGGTCGTGAAAGGAACCTATAAATCGGTGGAGAAGGCCTTTCTCATTGCCTGCGTCTTCTATCTCTCCTACATTGTCACCGGGATTATTGTCAAACCCGATTGGGAGAAAGTGGTTGAACACTTTTTGAATCCCCAGTTAAGCCTCAATCCTTCAGAGATGACCATGGTCATTGGCTTAGTAGGGACGACGATCGCTCCCTGGATGCAATTCTACCTTCAGGCCTCGATTGTCGAGAAGGGGATCAAGGTGGACGAGTATAAGTTCGCCCGATTCGATGTCGTTCTGGGATCGGTCATCGTCCACATCGTCGCCTTCTTCATCATCCTGGTCTGCGCGGAGACGCTCTTCAAAAACGGAATACAAATCGAGACAGCCAAGGATGCAGCCCTCTCCCTCAAACCCTTGGCAGGGAAGTACTGCACCTATCTCTTTGCCTTTGGCCTGGTCAATGCCTCCCTCTTCGCTGCTTCCATCCTTCCCTTATCCACGACCTACCTCATCTGTGAAGCCCTGGGCTGGGAGGCAGGGATTGATAAGAAGTTTGTGGAAGCGCCTCAGTTCTATGGATTCTACTCCTTGATGATCTTTTTGGGAGCCGGGATCATCCTTTATCCAAATCTCCCCCTGATCCCCATCATGTACTTCTCACAGGTGATCAATGGAATGGTGCTCCCCATCGTCCTCATCTTCATGCTTCTCCTCATCAACGATAAGAAGCTAATGATGCAGTACACGAATGGCCCGATCTTCAACACGATCGCCTGGGTGACCTCGATCGTGATCATCGGTTTTACCCTCTTCCTTTTCATTGGAATGATTTAATTCAAGTCAGAGGGGTCAACAGCGGGCTTTCCTCAGGAGACGTTCCCATTCCTCATCGGCCATCTCCTGAATCCGATCCATCTCCTTGTCCGTGAGATGGCTGAAACGGCCCTGAAGCTTTAAATACTCTTTTACGGGAACGACATGAGATTCTTCTTGAAGGGTATAGGATCTTCCATTCTCGATTTCATAAAGGGGGAAGATTCTTGAACGGACAGCCAGCCTCGAAATTCTGATGGTGAGTTCTGAAGGAATCCTCCAACCCGGAGGACAGGGTGAAAGGAGATGAATAAATCGAGTACCCCTGATCCTTTTGGCCCTTTCCATCTTTCGGAAGAAATCCTCTGGATAGGCAATCGTGGCGGTTGCCGCATAGGGGATTCGGTGATCGGCCATGATCGCCATGATGTCTTTCTTGGGATTCTCTTTTGGCTGATAAACAGGCGTGGTGGTGGTCCAAGCGAGAAAGGGTGTGGCTGCACTCCGCTGAGTACCCGTATTCATATAGGCCTCATTGTCGTTGCAGATATAGATGAAGTCTTCGTTCCTCTCAGCAGCGCCGGAGAGGGATTGGAGTCCAATGTCGAAGGTCCCGCCATCACCAGCCCATACAGCGACGAGGGTCTCATGATCACCCTTTATCTCTAAGGCTGCCCGGATACCAGATGCCGTCGCACCACCGGTCACAAATCCGGCATGGACCACCGGAATCCGAAAGGTGGAATAAGGCCAGAACCCAGGGATGATGGACCAGCAGGAGGCTGGAAAGACCATCACCGTCTTCTTCCCAAGGGTCTTGAGGGTAAGCCGCATGGCCACCGCTGCTCCACATCCAGCGCAGGCCAGATGGCCATGCCCCAGGGGCTCCTCATGGGCAACGGCAAACTTCTTCATTCGATCTCCTCTCCATTCTGTTCAGCAATTTAATGTCAAATGCCAAAGTTCCAATGTCAAATCAAATCCAAAGCTCAAATATCAAAACTATTTTGCTCTTTTTGAAATTTGGCATTCATTTGACATTTGCCTGCCTGCCGGTAGGCAGGGATTTTGGAATTTGAACTTTAATATTTGTCTGCTCCACACCTCATCTCTTGAGTCCTAACCAAAGAATCTCCCCTTCAGGCTGGTGGTGGTCTAGTGTATATTGAATCGCCTCTTCAATGAGGTTTGGAGTGATATCCCTTCCGCCCAATCCTGAGATGAATCCGAAAAGCTGCGGCCGCACCTCTCTGCTGTAGAGAGACGCCCTCAGCTCCTGGGCAAAGATGCCTCCCACTCCGGCAGAAAGATTTCTGTCAATGACCACTAACTTCTTTGCCTCTTTGATCGCTTCGTAAATCTCTTCAGATGGGAAAGGTCGAAACCTCTTGATTTTTAATCCAGCGACGCTATATCCCTTCTGCACCAGCTTCTGGATGACGATTCTTGAGGTGCTCGTCACTGTACCAGAAGTCATCAACAGGACATCTGGCTCCTCTGGGCCATATCTTTCGATGGCTCCATAACTGCGACCAAACCTGGATCTGAATTCATCCTCCACCTTTTTTGCGACTTCAGGAACTTCTTCCATGGCCTTTTGGATCTTATAGCGAAACTCAAAAAAATGATCAGGGGTGGTGATGATCGAGAAACCCACGGGCTCTTCGGTGTCGATCGGATATCTGGGACAGTAATTCGGCAAGAATCCTTCCACCTCTTCCATCGAGGGAATATCGACCATCTCAGACGTATGGGATAGAACGAAGGCATCGAGAACGACCATGACAGGAAGACTGACCCATTCTGCAATTCGGTAAGCCTGCAGGACGGTGTCGAGGACCTCCTGATTATTTTCACAATAGAGTTGAATCCAACCCGTATCACGCTGAGAGAGGGAGTCACTCTGATCGCTCCAAATATTCCATGGAGGACCGATGGCCCGGTTCACATTGACCATCACAATAGGGAGCCTGGCCCCGGAGGCCCAGTGAAGCATCTCGTGCATGTAGGCCAATCCATGAGAGGAGGTGGCAGTAAAAACCCTGGCTCCTCCTGTAGAGGCTCCGATGAGGGCAGCCATGGCAGAATGTTCTGATTCCACCTTTAAGAATCTTGTTTTCAAGCGACCGCTTGCAATGAGCTCTGAGAGCTCTTCCACGATCGTCGTCTGTGGTGTGATGGGATAGGCGGAGATGACTTCCACACGGCTCAATATCACACCGTAGGCTACGGCTTGATTTCCTGTGATGACTCTCTTCATCTCGCCTCCTCTTCTAAAGAAATGGCTCCGCGAGGACATTCCTTAAAACAGATCCCACAGCCCTTACAGAAATCGTAATCGACCTGATGGGAGAGCATCTCTCCTACTTTTAAGATGGATGCATCGGGACAGAAGACATAACAGTTCTCACATTCATTACAAGTTCCGCAATTGAAGCATCGCTCAGCCTCTTCTAAAGCAGCACTCTCTGTAAGGGTAGAGGTCACTTCTCCAAACCTTTTGATCCTCGCTCGAAGGGGGCTTTTCGATTCCCGTTGCCTCTTTGAAGTTTCGAAATAGTCCATATTCAGTTCTTCAAAGGTCACGATATGGGGATTCCTCGGTCTCTCACCAGGATGGAGATATCTGAAGATCGAGATGGATGGACCCTCTCCAATGAGAACTTGACGAATCGCTTCTTCCGAATCCTTGCCCTTCAAGTAACAATCGATGGCCATGGCAGCCTTTTTGCCAGAACCAATGGCATGAGCGACCGTTCGCTGGTTCGAAGTGAGATCACCTCCCGCAAAGATTCTCTCTACTCCTGTCATACCGTCTCTCTGAGTGAGGACAATCCCATCTCTCTCTTTAATCCCCCGGGGAAGAAAGGAGGTCTCAATCTCCTCCCCTGCAGCGATAACAACACTATCCGCCTCGGTGAAGAAGTTGGAGTTGGGAACCGGTACAGGCCTTCTGCGACCACTCTCATCCTTCTCGGCCAGTTCCATCCGAAGACATTCCAGACGTTTCGAGCCATCGTCAGATTTCATACGAATGGGATTGACTAAATATCGGATCTCCACACCCTCTTCGATGGCTTCGACGATCTCTTCCTCAAAAGCAGGCATCTCCTCCTTTGAACGGCGATAAAGAATGAATGGCTTTTTACCCAGCCGAATCGCAGATCGGGCTACATCCATGGCTGTATTTCCTCCACCGATGATCGCCACCCTCTCTCCCAATTCAACCCTCTCTTTTAGGTTGATCTTCTTCAGAAGATCCAAACCACTGAAGACCCCTCTGCCCCTTTCCCCAGGGATATGAAGGGCCCTACTTCGATGTGCCCCGGTGGCAATGAAGATGGCCTGATAATCCTTTAGATCTTCAACTTTCAAATCCTGGCCAATGGACACGCCTCTTCGAACCTCCACGCCCAAGGCCTCAATCTGTGAAATTTCCCTATCCAAGACATCCTTGGGCAATCGATAAGCAGGGATGCCCATTCTCAATATCCCGCCTGCGAAAGCAAGGGACTCAAAGACAGTGACATCATAACGGAGCTTAGCCAGATGGTAGGCACAACTCATCCCTGCAGGTCCAGATCCTACAATGGCGATCTTCTCTTTCTTCTTCCCAGGGAGTCTTTCCATTTTCTTAGAGAGGGTGGCGGCGAGGTCACCGACAAACCTTTCTAAGGCATGGATAGCGATCGGCTCATCAAAATGACCTCGATTGCACTTTGTTTCGCAGGGATGAAAACAGACCCGGCCACAGATACCGGGAAAGGGATTTTCTTCCTTGATCAACCTCCAGGCCCCTTCAAAATCGCCCTGAGTGATCTTCTGAATAAAAGAGGCAATATCATTTCCACCCGGACAGGCAGCGCTGCAAGGTGGGGTCTTTTCTTCATAAAAAGGACGCTGGACCCTCCATGATCCCGTTTTATTCCATTCCATATCCCCCAGGGAGATGGAGACAATTGGCATTTCCGAAGCACTCTTGAAAGTAAACTGTTTTGTCATCTCAATACGTCACGTCTTGATAGGCTTCTCTCGCAGCCTGGGCATTCTCTCCCTTCTTTCCAGGAATCTCCTCACGAATCGCCAAGACCACGGAATCGATTTTCACAAGGCCGGTGACCTTAGAAAAAGCCCCGAGAATCGCCGTATTGACGATCGGATTGGTTCGAGAACCCAAGCCATTTCGGATGGCGATCGAAGTCGCATCGACCGTGACGATTCGAAAATTTCTTAGATGATTAAACGCCTCTGGAGAATGGCTTGAATTGATGAGCACCCACCCGCCCTTCTTCAGTCCTGAGGTCACATCGACAGCAGGCACCAAGGTTGGATCTAAGACGATGATGTGATCGGGCTCATAAATATTCACCCTTAACTGGATGGGCTGTCGGTCAACCCTCAAAAAGGCCATCACCGGTGCCCCTCGCCTCTCTACACCAAAGGCAGGGAAAGATTGGACGTGAAACCCTTCGTGGAAAAAAGCGACAGCCAAAACCTTGGAGGCCACCTGCGCCCCCTGTCCACCGCGTCCATGAAATCTAATTTCAATCATCACTCACCTTATTTTAACCCCCTCCAACCCTCTCCGTAGGGGCAATTCATGAATTGCCCCTACATGGGGGAGAGGGTGGATTTTTATCTTGCCGGATAGACGACCGTTAAAGCCTTTGCGTTCCTTCTCCCCAAAGCTCGATAGGCATGGGGGATCGAGGATTCAAAATAGAGGGAATCTCCGGGATCGAGGAAGTACTGTTGACCCTCCGTCCTGAACTCCAACTTCCCTTCCAGAAGATAGATGAATTCTTCTCCCTCGTGGCTAAAATAGGACAATTTTTCAGCTCTCTTTCTCTTAAACTCTACTAAGAAAGGTTCCATATATTTCTTGGACTTCTTATAAGCAAGGGCTTCATAGTAATAACCACTCTCCTCTCTGCCAAAGTAGCGAGAGTCGATGATTTTGCTTTCGTCTCTTCTCACAAGAACCACTTTTTCCTCTGGATCACTGTCTTGAAAGAAGAAACTGATGTTGACGTTTAAGGCCTTAGAAATTTTTAACAGGGTGGCGATGGGAGGAGAGACCACTTCCTTCTCAATCTGCGAAAGAAGAGCCTTAGAAAGACCCGTCTGGTCAGAAAGATCTTGAAGGACGAAACCCGCCTTCTTCCGAAGATCCCGGATCTTCTTCCCGATGTGAAGTTTCTTTACTTCATGTTTAATATCCTCGGTGACCACAATATTTAACTAAAATATTTTGAGAACCCTGTCAACCATTTTTTACTTAAACTTAAAATTTTTTAGTTTTATGAAAACTAAGGCCCCTTTTGAAGGATCTCATTTTAGGGAGATAAAAATGGGGTTTGGAAATTCTTGGGAAGTCAAATCAATTTGACAAGGATACGATTTAGGAGTAATTTAATTTAGAAATTTTAAAGAAACCTTAAGAAAGGAGGAGTTGTCATGTTAAAAGTAAAAGGAACTATGTTGGGCATTTCAGTAATTCTCTCAGTCTTCGCCTTTTTACCAATCCTTTATCACCCAGCTATGAGTGCAGAGTATCCAACGAAAACGATCGAGCTGGTCATTCCTTGGACGCCAGGGTCTGCAAGTGATCTGGCTATGCGGATGATTGCAAAATTTGCTGAAAAGAACCTGGGCCAGGCCATCGCTCCGATCAACATGGTAGGAGGGAATGGGGCCGTCGCCTGGACCCATGCTTCTAAGGCAAAACCAGATGGTTATACCATTGCTTTCATCACTTTCGATATTCTTACTAATCAAGCCATGGGCTCTGACGTGAAGTATGACTCCTTTGATTACCTCCTCCAGTTCACCCATCAACCCATGGGGCTTTATGCCCATAAGGATTCGCCATACAAGGCCCTCCAGGATCTCGTAAATGCCGCCAAGGCAAAACCAGAAGAGATCAAGGTGGGAACACATGGCTTAGGCGCTGTTTTCCATCAGGCTGCCTATCTCGTGGAGAGAAAATATGGGGTTAAGTTTAACATCGTTCCCTTTAAAGGATCTCCAGAAATCCTGGCTGCGCAGTTAGGGAAACATGTGGAGGCCAATGTGAACACCACCACCTTGCCTGCCCCGCATGTGAAAGCCGGGACGCTGAGGATGCTCCTGTGCTTCAGCGAGGAGAGATTACCAGATTATCCCGATGTACCAAGCATCAAAGAACTTGGGATCAGTGATGTGGGATATGAAAGCTGGCGGGCGGTGGCTGTCCCGAAGGGGGTGCCTGCACCGGTCAAAGCAAAATTGGAGGCCGCCTTTAAGAAGGCTTACAACGATCCCGAATATCAACATTTGGCAAAGAAATCGTATTTTGACCTCTATTACCGGACACATGATCAGATGATTGAATTCTTGGAAAAACAGTACCCCAGCGTTCGTGAAATCTTGAAGGGAATCGGCTATGCGAAGTAGATCGATCACCCATAAGTAGCTGGTTCGATTACCGAGTTTCTTAACATGAAAGTATCGGAGATCCTTGCCAGTATTCTGGGTCTGCTTTTGAGTATTGCTACATACTGGGGAACCCTCTATTTCCCAAAATTTCCAACACCACTTGCTGGTCCGGATTTTTTTCCAAGACTCCTCGCCATTCTCTTGGCCATCCTGTGCCTTGTCCTCCTTTTCGAAGCGTTGAGGAAGAGGAAACCTTCACCCGTGGGAAGTGCGGAAGAGGCGAAAGGGTCAAAGCAGACCTTTTTCTGGAGAGTGATCTTAGCGATGGGAGTATCTATCCTCTATTTCTTAGGAATGAGGGTCTTTGGATTTCTGATCTGCACATTTTCCTACTTTGCCTTCCTAATGCTCCTCATGCAGAGTAAAAAAAAGATATTGAAGACCATTATCTGGTCCGCTGCTACTACAGCCGTGACTTATGTGACCTTCGGGATGGTGTTAAGGGCAACCCTTCCGATGGGGTCGATTTTCAGGTGAGAGGCGATGGAAGGATTTATTCATTCTCTTAGCGTGATTTTTCAACCTGTGAACATCCTTCTAAACATCGCGGGGATGTTTATAGGAATCCTATTTGGCGCCCTACCAGGTCTTACAGCCACCTTGGCTATTGCACTTCTTGTTCCCTTCACCTTTGGTCTCCCTCCGGTTCCCTCTATGATTCTCCTTTTGTCCATTTACAATGGAGGGATGTACGGAGGCTCCATTACTGCTGTAACGATTAGAACACCAGGCGCTCCTGCAAATGCCGTTACGGTCTTAGATGGTTACCAACTTGCACTGCAGGGGAAGGCTGGTATTGCGATCAGCATTTCACTGATTGCAGGGACGATTGGAGGGCTCTTCAGCTGTCTCGTAATGATTTTCCTTTCCCCACCCCTCTCCCGTATCGCTCTCAAGTTCTCTCCCGTAGAGTATTTTACCGTGGCCCTCTTCGGCCTCTCAGCTATCTTTGCCATTTCCGGAAGGTCTCTTCTCAAAGGGACGATTTCCGGAATCCTTGGGTTAATTATTAGCACTGTCGGGATGGATGAGATCTTGCCTATCCCACGATTCACAATGGGTATAAGAGACCTGCAGACAGGTATCCCATTTCTTCCCGCGGTGATCGGACTTTTTGCATTATCGGAAGCCTTCCGTGTAATTGAGAAAGGGGAAGTGTTGACTGAAATTACCGCAAAGATCGGGAGGATTCTTCCTACCTGGAAAGAATTCACGGGGACGGTAAAGGAAACGATAAGAGGGAGCATCATAGGGACATGGATTGGAATGCTCCCAGGGGCAGGAGGAGCCATTGCAGCCTTTATGGCCTACGGAGAATCGAGACGGGCCTCAAGGCATCCTGAACGGTTTGGAAAAGGGGAGCTTAATGGTGTGGCCTCTCCAGAGGCAGCAAATAACGCTGTCACAGGAGGAGCCATGATTCCCATGATGACCTTGGGAATCCCTGGCGATACCGTGACCGCTGTACTGATGTCCGCATTAATCATTCAGGGTCTTCAGCCTGGTCCGTTTCTCTTCAGGGACCATATGAATGTCGTCTATCCCATCTTCTCCGCCATGATTCTCTCCAATTTAATTATGCTTCTCATGGGTTTTGCTTTGCTTCCTCTCACTTCCCATTTAGCGTATGTAAAAAAGGACGTCCTCGTACCCATCATCGCCATTTTGGGCATCCTTGGTTCTTTTACGATATCGGGCTCCTTATTCTATGTTGGGATTGCTGTTTTCTTTGGAATCTTGGGCTATATCCTTGAGCGATATGATTTTCCCGTGGCACCCGTATGCCTGGCATTGATCTTAGGGCCCATTGCAGAGAATTCTCTCCGACAGTCCATGATCATGTCCAGAGGAGACGTGACGATCTTCTTCACCCGACCCATCAGCCTCATCCTTATCATTCTCACCATTTTATCCGTGGGAATACTCATTTACAGGCAAAAAAAGGGCACCTTCATCAGCGAGGGCTGATATCTCACAGAATCACTTGGGAAAGATATGGAAGGGAGCACAAAGCGGTTAGCGAAATTTCTGTCTGAGTTGAAGTACGAGCAGTTGCCTAGACCGGTCATTGAGCAAGCTAAGAAATGTGTCTTGGACTTTGCGGGCGTGGCCATCGCAGGCGCAAGAGAAGAAGGGTCTAAAAAGATATTCCAATTTTTTAAAGGCCTGGGAGGATTTAAGGAAGCCTCTGTCATCAAGTACGGTCGTAAGACCTCTTGTCCACTGGCCGCCTTGATCAATGGTTCCATGGCTCATGGCTTGGAACTCGACGACGGACACATTCTTGCCCATGCCCATCCAGGTGTGACCACAATACCTGCTGCACTCGCTGTCGCCGAAAAAATCCATTCTACTGGAAAGGATCTCTTAACCGCGATCGTTGTGGGCTATGAACCTGTTATTCGGATTGGAGATGCGATTACTCCTTCGGCTATCTATGGTCGGGGAATTCATACACCAGCCCTTGTGGGTTCCTTTGGCGCGGCCTCCGCAGTTGGAAAGCTGTTCCATTTGAATGAGACAGAGATGCTCCATGCTCTGGGTAACTGTTGTCTGACCCCTGTTGCCCCTTTTCAGACCTTTAAAGAAGGGGCGATGATCAAAGACCTCTATGGAGGTTGGCCTGCTTTTGTGGGGACGATCGCTGCATCCATGGCAAAGGAAGGATTTACAGGCCCCGTGAAGGTGCTGGAGGGCGCTATGGGATTTTGTAAGAATGTTTCGGATGATTATGATTTAGCGAAGATCACAAAGAATCTGGGAGAAGAATGGATGATCATGGGAATCTATTTTAAGAAACATGCCTCCTGCAGCCTTTCCCATACGACCATGGATGCCACATTGGCCCTGATGGAATCGAATCCGATTACTCCCGATGAAATCGAAAAGGTAGTCGTCAAAACCCACCGTTTTGCCAGTGATCTTAATGAAAAGTCGCCCAAGACCTCTTCTGCTGCAAAATCGAGTATCCCCTTTTGTGTCTCTCTCGCAATTGATAAAAAAGGGGTCTCCCTCGACGGATTCAGCGAGGAAAATCTTAAAGATGAAAAAATTTTGACATTGGCCCAGAAGGTGGACCTTCAATTAGATCCAGAACTGGATAAGATCCATTTGGCCCATGAAGACCTGCGACCCTCCGTTGTAGAGATCTACCTATGGGGCGGCAAGGTTTTGACCGAGAGAAGAGAAGTTGCTAAGGGATGGGCAGTCAATCCCATGACCGATAAAGAATTAGAGGAGAAATTCAGAGGTCTTGCCGAGACTTCGTTATCAAAGAAAAGGGCAACCAGGATCTTTGAATTAATAAATGGGATTGAGGACCTGCCTGATATCATGCCCCTTGTAAAGGAATTCTCGAAGTTCTAATTCTGGGAGGACTCTGCTAAAAATGGAGAGGAAAGGGATCGATCCCTATCAATCAGGACTCATTAAAGATAATCCTTATGAAAAAGGAAAGAAAAGAGAAGTGAGGGGCAAAATCGTTGCCATCCTCGATCTGAAATTCGATAAGCGCGGATACAAATTGATCTCCACACCCTCCCGCGTTGTCCTTGCTCGAGAGATTCATGAACTCATATCGACAGATGAAGATAAAGCAAAACCGGGAGAGGGGGTCGACAGTATTGGTGTGATTGGGTTTGCCGAGTTTACCACAGGAGGAGTCCTTGCCGTTGGCGATAAGGTGACGATTGGAGGAAAGGAGATTGGCTTGCTCGTCGGGTTTGATGAAACCCATGCCCCAAATCATCTCAACATTATCATCAGAACGATCAGAAAGGCGAGCGGTCTTGATCTTGCTATCGAACTGGAAGACGATGTGGTCTTTTCAAGATAATCTGTTATGATGATTAATCATTGAAGGGGATCCAATTTGGAAAAGGAGTGAGATCTTTTGGAGATTGAAAAAAGAATAGAAAGTTTAGGATTGGAATTACCTGAAGTTCCCAAGCCAGTCGCTTCCTATGTCCCTGCTGTTAAATCGGGAAATTACGTCTTCACTTCTGGACAGATTCCATTTGTTAAGGGGGAGTTGAAGTACAAAGGAAAGGTCGGAAAGGAACTTACCTCAGAAGAAGGTTATGAATGCGCAAAAGTGATGGTCTTAAACTGCCTGGCAGCCATTAAGTCTGTGATCGAAGACCTCGATCGGATTAAACAGGTGACCAGGGTGACAGGATTTATCAATAGCGCCCCCGGATTTGCGGAACAACCAAAAGTCTTAAACGGCGCTTCAGACCTCCTCGTCCAAATCTTTGGAGAGAAAGGAAAACATTCGAGGCTTGCCATAGGCGTGAGCGAACTTCCTTTAGGGGCAGCAGTAGAGATTGATCTCATCGTCGAGATTCAGTAGGCATTGTTGATAATCTTTATAGAAGGAGGAGAGAAGATGGGTCGATTTAGACACCGATTTCAAATGTACAGGCATCTTGAGAAAAACAAAAATCTCATCCTGGCTGAGGCAGAGAAGGCTTCTCTTGACATCGGCATCCCCAGTGACCTCAAAGGAAATATTGGGTTAACAGGCGCTGTCTCGGGATGCCATGGCCTTCTCCTCGGTGAAGTTGCCCGTGCCCTCGATGCTTCAGCACGAAAGGTCATACCGAACAAATTTCTCGATGAGGAAGTCCGTGAGATCGTCAAAGATGTCTATGGAGACGAATATGACGCTGCTGTGGTCAGCACCTGCGAAGCTGCGCTCTGGGTAAGCTTCGATGTCCTGGCCACTCCTCCATTTACAGGAAGAGGGGAGGCCTATCGGGCAAGGTATATCGCTCCCTACGAACGGCATATGCACCACCAGGCAGCCTATGGCCGACCCTTTCCCGGAAAGTATAAGGACCTCTATGCTGACAGAGGCTGCACTGCTGGCGAGTTGGGATTTTACGGGAAGAGACACTACAATTTGGATGTCATTATCGTGCCTCTGGAAGGTGCAAAATATGAGTGCCATGGGTTGAAGTATCACGTAGCACCCTTGTTGATGGGAGTCGATCCCAAAAAATCCTTACAAAAGATCGAAGAAGTTGCTACTCGCCACGCCTCAGAATTGTCCGCTTTCACTTCATTGGGTTACGATACCCCAGGTTATGGTTACGGGGTCATGGATGAAGAAGGTGTCCCGCTACTTCAGAAAGGGCTTGGGGAGATGGCCAAGAAATTTAACGTCCCCTATGTTGTGGATAACGCCTGGGGTGTCCCCTTCGTGGGCACTGACCCAAGAAAGATCAATGCGGATATCATCATGTATAGCGCTGACAAATCGGCCCTCGGGCCAACGGCTGGTCTGATTATCGGTAAGGAGGATGTAATGATTCCCATTCGGCGAGCCCTTGGAATCCATGGAGAGCGATTTGGTACAGGCACATCCCATGGAAAGGCAGCCTATGTGACTGTCGATCCTGGCAAGGAGGGATTGGTGGGTACCATTGCGGCTCTTAAAATTCTAAGGGATCGGCCCGAAGTCATTATCAAGCCGATGGACCAGATTTATGAGATGGTCCTTGAAGAGTTCGAACATATCGATTCGAAGATCAAGGAAGGCCTGGTGATTTCAAAATCGGTGAACTCCGGAGCTGTGGAAATCAACTATGAGAATACCTGGGGGAATGATGAGATGGGGCTTCCGATCTTTCCCATCGAAGATTTCTATGCAGGAACAGAACTCCTCATGAACTGCATCATCAGGATGGGAATCGTCCCTACTATTACCTATGATGCGAATATATTCATCTCCCCTGGATTGGGGACGACGGATGAGGATGGGAACCTTTTAGAGAAGCCGATGCGTTACACGATCAAAGCCGTTGCTCGATCCTTAGAGATCATTGGCAGGTATAGCGGTTTTATCGATTGAGAAAAAAGTTGTTCATCCGGAGGTGTTATGGTTAAGGTCGTTCCTATTAAATTGGACGCCGGGATTGCCATTGGAACGATGGTGGAGCTTCCGAAGACGAGGGTCTTATCCATCTCCACGGAAAAGGGTTATGTGATGTGCGGAATCCTGGATGTCGCCCTCTTAGATCGACTCCACCCTGAAAGAAAGATCATTGCTGCCAAGATCATCGGAGTGAGAGAAATCGAAGATCTGCTTCACGAAAAAGTGGTGGAAGTCACCCAAGAAGCTAAGAAATTGGGCATTGTGGAGGGAATGACTGGAAAAGAGGCGCTGGAAAGGATGATGTAGGATTGGTGTTGAGGTAAAAATGGAACAGAAAAAAATAGTAGAGATTGCAAGGAAATTTTCAGAGGTTTTGGCACTCCTCTTCTATACCATAGCGAAAGAGGTGGTTGACGCTTATGGTGAGGAGGGCGAGAAGGTCGTGAAGAGGGCCATGAGAAGATTTGGAAAGGCAAGAGGAGAGGCCATAAGAAGATTGGTTGAATCGAAGGGTGAAGAATTGAGTTTTGAAAATCTAAAAAAATATTATGATATCCCCCTTGGATTAATTCATGATAAACAGGTTGTGAAGGCCTTACAAAAAGATAAATATTGGAGAGAAGTATATGGCTGTCCTCTATCTAAAGTCTGGAGGAGGTTTGGAGGTGAAAAATTAGGACTCCTTTACTGCGAACAAGATCTCGCCCTTATCAAAGGATACAATCCCAAAATAAAATTTTCTCGGAAGAAGAACGTCCTCAAAGGCGAAGGATGCTGCGAGACCATTCTCACCCTGAGTTAACTCTCTCTGTCCCATCTTGATTTTTTGACCGACCTTTGTTAATTTTCAGCTGCTTCGAAATATGAGGAAGCCATGAAGACAGTGATCGTTGGTGCTGGAGCCATGGGGAGCCTCTTCGGAGGTCTCCTCGCCCTATCAGGAGAGGACGTATGGCTGGTCGACATCTGGAAGGACCATATTGATACCATTCGCTCAGAAGGTTTAAGCATTGAAGAGAGAGGGAAAATCCAAATCATTCGTGTTAAGGGCACAACGGAGGTGGCCTCCCTTGGAAAAGCGGATCTCGTTCTCATCTTTGTTAAGACTTACCATACGGAAAAGGCTGTCTCAGATTCCCTTGTTCTGCAAGATGAAAATACGGTCTTTCTCACCCTCCAGAACGGCCTTGGAAATGAGGAGGCCATTTGTAAGCAGGTCGAACGAAAAAAGGTTGTACTTGGTGTCACGGGGCAGGGAGCCACATTATTGGGAATAGGTCATATTCGCCATGCTGGATGGGGTAAGACCTATCTTGGTGAACTGGATGGAAAGATCACCAATCGAGTCACTCAAATCGCTCAAATGTTTCTTAGAGCCGGAATCGAAACAGAAGTCTCGTCACATATCCATGACCTTGTATGGGGGAAGTTATTGGTGAATGTAGGCATTAATGCACTGGCAGCCTTGACTGGACTAAAGAACGGCCAACTCTTGGATTATCCTGAAACCATGAGATTGATGGAGGCATTGGTTTCTGAAGCGGTGGAAGTCGCCAGAAGAAAAGAGATCCAGATCGATGAGAACCCAATGAATAGTGTCAAGGGGGTCATCGAGGCGACCCGGGAGAACCGCTGTTCCATGGGTCAGGATTTGGACTACAAACGGAGGACGGAGATCGATGCGATCAATGGAGCTGTCGTGAGAGAGGCAGAACGTTTGGGAATCTTCGTTCCTTTCAATCAAACGATTACGAACTTGGTGAAGGCCATCGAAAAAAGCTTTTAAATGAGCATTTATTAAATCCCCCCTTTACTAAAGGGGGGAAGGGGGGGATTATAAAGGAGGGGAGTATGGATCGTAAAAAGATCATACCTATTTTAAACTTGAAATTGTAAATAGATTGAGATAATTTATTTTTCAAAGGAGGTGTTTTATGCTGATTTCTGCTTATGTCTTTATTGAATGCACGGCAGGGGCTGCCAGGGAGGTGGCAAAAGAGGTGGCCAAGATCCAGGGAGTGAAACGAGCCAATGCAACGACTGGGCCTTACGATGTGATCGTTCTGGTGGAAGCTCCGGATATCAATGTCCTCGGTGACTTCATCGTCACCAAGATTCAAGGGCTCTCCGGTGTATTGAGAACCCAGACCAATGTGATTGTCGATTAATAATAGCTCACCCCCACCCACTCCCTCCCCCATCGAGGGGGAGGGGGATTCTTGAGTCGATTGTCTCAATACGACCCCTCTCCCCTGGCGCCTGCCTGCCGGTAGGCAGGGGAGAGGACGAGGGTGAGGGGGATGCGATGGCGAGAGATAGAAAAGGAGAAGCAATCATGGGAAGCGTAGTCAAGAAACGACGAAAGAAGATGCGGAAGCACAAACACAAAAAGCAATTGGACCGGGATCGTCATAAGAAGAAGAAATAAGGATCTCCATGCGACGAAATACTATCCATATCGTTCTTTTCATTCTGACGGTAGCTTCTACGTTGATCGTTGGCGGGCCTGCGTATTCCCTCACTATCGTCCTCATCCTTCTGGGACATGAGATGGGCCACTATTTCATGTCCCGAAGGTACGGGATGAGGGCGACCCTGCCTTTTTTTCTGCCTTTCCCCTTTTCACCTTTTGGAACATTGGGCGCCATCATTCGGATGGAGAGCACCATCTCTTCACGGAAGACTCTTTTTGACACGGGTGTCGCAGGACCTTTGACAAGTCTTCTCCTCAGCATCCCTGCCATTGTGATAGGGTTAAAACTTTCTCAGGTGATTCCTACGTCCCATCTTAAAGAAGGGACGATTCGGCTGGGAGATCCCCTCCTTTTCGCCTTGATTCAGCGTTTGGTCATGGGCGAGATTCCAGAAAATTATGATATTCTCTTACATCCTATTGGGTATGCTGGATGGGTTGGTCTATTTGTCACTGCTCTGAACCTCCTTCCGGTTGGACAGTTGGACGGAGGCCACATTGCCTACGCCCTCTTCGGAAGGAGGAGTCGGATTGTTTTCCTCATCGCCATTGCCGTGATGGCGTTCATCACCGTATTCTACAATCCCGGATGGCTACTCCTGCTCATTCTCATCATCATCTTCGGCTTTCGACATCCCGCGCCGTTAGATGATCAAACGCCTGTAGATGGAAAAAGAAAGTTGATTGGAGGATTAACTTTTCTCGCCTTTATACTCTCCTTCACCCCTGCTCCATTTCCCCAATTCGTTGAAGAGTTCAAACAAGTCTTCCATTGGTTTTGAATTTTGGGGTTAAAGGGGTTAGCAATGAAAGAGATATTTGGTAAATTGAAAAAATTTATATTGACACGCTAAGTTTGGTTCAACAACTTCACCTTGAAATATTCCATTATGGATGGAGAATTGTAGCAGTGTCAGGAGCAACCATTGAAAATCAGATTTCATCCTTTATACTTTTCCAAATCTGATTCTTGCTTCATCAGCCCCACTTTAAGGTCAGGAACCCGATGTAAAAAACAATCTCTGGCAAACTACTATACTTTCTCGCACCAAAAAGAAATTTTAACATCAGCAATCCCTTCTGTTCCGTCAATGTATATAAAATCTCGTTTCGATATTCTCCAAATTCTCCCTTCTATACATGCAGTCTCCCCGGCTGACGGAATTGGAACTGTTCCTTGGTATAAAATTTCTTTTTCGTGAACCCTGCATTTCGTCCGATCTAAAAATTCCAATTCTATCCTCATTTTTCTCTCCTTAGTTTATGCTATTTCTTCCAATTTTGACAGATGGTATTTAAGGGAGGCAATTTCCCGCCAGAGAACTTTGTCACCAGGTTTTATCTTACTCTTTTGATAAAATTCAGCAATTTTTCCCCTTTCTCTGAGTCGATTTGCAGGTAATAGAGCATCGGTTTTGAAAACCTGACCTACCGACGTTTCCACTTCAAATTCCCTTCCGTCGAGTGGAATCAGCCCATGCTTTATGGCCTTTGTGATTGAAAGGTAGTTCTGCCTTATAGCACCTTCTGTTATTTCCCATGAAACTGATTTTTGAGATTCTTCGAATTTATCACTTTCAATACTTTCGATGGCATGCTCCAATTTTTGTGTTTCCTTTTTAATCCTTTCAATATCTTGCACTATGGTATTTAATTGCCCTATCCTTTTTGACTCTTTTTTTTCAATGGCAATTCTCATAAGGCTCCAAATCTTTTCCTCCAGATATCTAATTTCCTTCATGGGGATAACTCCTTAACTTTTTGTTAGTAATACTAACAAATAATTTGACATTTGTCAAGCAAAAATTATTTTGCTGCACCTACCTTGTCTTGATATTATTCTTGGAATTGTTGTCTCCTTTCAAATTATTCAAAGATACATTCAAGTATTCGGAATGTGTCTTTTATAATTTTTAAATAGTTTATTTCTTTCTTCTTTGAAATGTCTTCTGAATGCAAAAGCTGATTAACTTCACGCCTGATATTTTCCATCTTTTTAATTACGCTGGGCTCAAATAAACTTCGACAGAGGCTTATCAATCCTTCTAAGTTTCTTTCTTCCAGGTGTATCACCTTTGGTGTACTTTTTATCTGTCCCTTTCTTTTGAGAGTCTCCCTAACTCCAACCTCTAAAAGAGACCGGCACCAAATTGAGGCGGCCTCTGGGAAATTAAAACAATAACAATCTCTTATCTTTTCCAGATGGTCTTGAAAAAAATGAGGGACAGCTTGGCTAAGAATTATGGTCCCAATTTCCATCCTCCTCTTGACGAGGCCAAATGGAGAGACCCGAGCCCGAATGTCTTCGTTTAATTCGTCTCTGATCTCATCAAAGTTCGCAGGTTGGAATTCGATGTCTACCCCAAGGTACTTAACGGCCCTGCATATGTTAAATACATAGAATTTCTCGTTGTCTCTTACGTTTATGAGTGTCCTTTTTAATCCAGTATCTGGGATCTGTAATACAGACTCACTCCCTAACATCCCCTTGATTTCAGACACGATATTTATTGTTTCGTCAAAAATCCTTTCAAACAAAGGAGATTCGAATGCTTCAACCCCTCTATGTCTTATAATTTCACCTAATGACTCATCACTTTTCTTGAATTTCATTACTAATTCTCGGAGCCTTGCCAATGTTTCCATGTCCATCATTTTTCCCTCTCCTTTTAGAGTAAGCTAAATTCCCTTTTTAATCCTACCATATTTATGCTGTGTGCTGAAAATTGTGAGAGTCGTCCAAGAATCGTAAAGTCCCTCGCGTTTTTAAAATGATTCAAACACAGCAATTAATTGTTCCAAAAAATCTCTGCCGAGCTAAATACGATTTATGGTTAATTTGGGCATCGAATTTCTGTTTGAAATCACGATAACTGTATAAATCAATTCGGGCGGGTTAAAATTTAAAGGGATAAAGGATGAAATTCTCAGTAGCCTCAGCTTTTTTCTCATTCGTAGATCTTCAAAATTTCTTTTTTGACTAATAAAAGCTTCGGACAGTGGAAAAAATTTCTTCAGCAGCGATCAAGGCTTGATCAGCAACTTTCTTTCCGTAGCGGGAACATCCGTGGAAGAATCCGTCAGGGGACAATAATAAATCTTCCGTATTGCATAAAATGATCATCGAAGGCAAAAGCAGTTTTAATTCCGAGTCTTTCCATAACGGCAAAACTGGTAGCATCCGTATATGAAAAGTCTTTATCCTCAAAAGCTTTCAGAATCTCAACCGCCCTTTTCTCATCCTCTACAGTAACTCGGTGCAGAAGGATTAAAGGGTTATCCATGATGAGCTCTGCCATTTCAATGGCAATAGCATGAGACTTACAAAAATAGGTATAAACTTCATCAAGAACAAAATTCGTAGTGTGAAGCCTTAATCTTTTCTCCCTGATCACACCTAAGAATTGTTGAGCCTTCTTGTGATTAATATTATCCTCAACCCTCATTGCAATAAGAGCACTCGTATCGATGAATATCTCTTTCTCTATTTTCACCTCTTCCCCCTGTAAAGATACTCATCATGGTTGAGCGATCCTTTTCTCCTCCCCATTCTGAAGCCATCTTTCCCGACCGTAAAGAGAGGATTATTTTCATAATCTTTCTCTTTTGGAATTTTCTCATCGATCAATTCCCTTACGATCTCTGCAATACTTGTGCCCCTTTTTTCCGCCTGGTTACAGAGGAAAGCGTATTGATCTTTTGTAAGATATATCTGCGTTCTGTGTGTATTGCCTTTCATAACATCTTCCTCCTTTTTATACATTATAATTAATATACAGCATGATGTCAATAAACCTATGGAACTCGTTACACCATGCTCTCAGCGCTATGCAGTATGCCTTTTTTGATGGCACCACTTCAGAATTCCTTTGAGGGGAAGGGTGTTGAGAACGTCCCTGCTTTCGAGCCATCCCCTTCTTGCCACAGCCACTCCCAAACTGATCATCCACATCTGATCGAGGTGGTGAGCATCGGTTCCGATCACCACCGATATTCCCATCTCCTTCGCCTTCTTGCAATAAATGTCATTCAGATCGAGCCGCTCAAAGTAGGCATTGATCTCCAATGCCTTTCCGTATCGTTTCGCAGCCTCCATCACCTCATCAATATCGACCTCATAGGGATCCCTCGCTCCCAATAACCGTCCAGAAGGGTGGGCAAGGATATGGACCAGAGGATTTTCTAAGGCTCGGACGATCCTTTTCGTCATCTTATCTCTGTCTTGTTTGAATCCACTGTGGATCGCTGCTACGACGAGGTCAAGCCTCTCCAATACCTTTTCAGACAAGTCCAATCTTCCATCATTGAGAATATCGACCTCCGTCCCTTTCAAAATTTGAAAGCCTTTCAGTTTCTCCCCTTGTAATTTCTCATTAAGACCATCGATCTCTTCCATCTGTTTCAACAATCTCGATTCGTCGAGGCCATGGGTAATCTTAAGCGACTTTGAGTGATCACAGATCGCCACATATTGATAACCTCTCTTCTGGGCTGCTCGAGCAATCTCTTCGATGGACGATGTGCCATCGCTCCATTTGGAATGGACATGAAGGTCGCCTCTCACCTCTGATTCATTCACCAATTTGGGAAGGTAGCCCTCCTTTGCGGCCTCGACTTCTCCCCGGTCCTCACGAAGTTCGGGTTCGATCCAATCCATTCCAAGAGCACGATAAACATCCTCCTCTTCCTTTCCTCCAATCTTCTTCTCCCCTTTGAACACACCATATTCATTGATCTTGATCCCTTTTGTTTTGGCAATCCCTCTCAGATGGATGTTGTGAGCCTTCGATCCTGTGAAATATTGGAGTGCAGCGCCGTAAGAATCTTCTTCTACCACACGAAGGTCGATCTGTATCCCTCCCTCCACAATCACAGAGGCTTTGGTCTCTCCAGAGGCCAGGACCTCTTTGACTTCTGGGAGGTGGGTGAAGGTGTGAATGATCTTTTCCTTATTTAGGCCAGTTGCCAGAATGTCGATGTCTCCGATATTCTCCCGCATCCTTCGCAACGACCCCGCCCATTCAATCCTTTCTGATCCAACTCTCTCCCTTAAGGCTTGGACAATCCGCCTTGCCACAGGAAAGGCAATACCCAAATTCATCCTTCCCGTGCTCTGCTTAAGAAGTTGAATTCCCCGTTTAATATTTTCAACCTTCTTCTCCCCAATCCCAGGAAGTCCAACCAGGGAACCATCCTCCAATGCCTTTTCCAGCTGGCTGAGATTACTGATCCCTTTCTCCTTATGAATCATGGCCAGCGTCTTGGGTCCCATGCCAGGGATCTCCATGATAGCGATCAGATCATCCGATACCCCTTTTCTCACCTCCTCATATTTTGAAACCTTTCCAGTCTTCAGATATTCGACAATCTTCTCAGCCATGCCTTCGCCAATGCCTGGGATATCCTTTAGCTTGCCACTCTCAGCAATCTCCTCAATATCTTGTGTGAGATCGCCGATGATCCGTGATGCCTTTCGGTAGGCAGTGATCTTAAAAGGATTCTCACCCTTAAACTCCAGAATATCTGCCATCCTATTGAAGAGATCTGCCAATTCTTTGTTTTTCATGGTCGTGCTGCTCCGTATTGAAGATAATCTCTGAGACAGGTCTGAAAATTCTCCACCACATCCTTCTTGCTGTTGACGATGAAGATGCGGTGCTGGACATGGAAGAGTTCTTCGACCAGCCTCTTCACTGAATAGAGGTTCTTTGATTCACCTCCATATCTCCTCTCCAGCTCCTCCTCAAACATCACGACCAGTTTATCCTTCATCCTTAGTTGGGTATCGTTGAAGAGGATGGCGACCTCTGGCAGGAGGTCTTCGATTCTGGAAAAGAAGGTAGAGATCTCATTCGGCTCAACCCCTCTGGGTGGAGAAGATTTCACCTCCACATAGACCAGCTTTCGATTCCAAGAGGCGATGACATCGTAGTCACCACCCGAGGGCGTCTTCTTCAGGCTGACCCCGTAGATCGCAGGCGAGGCAAATTCCCTCTTAAACATCTCAGCGATAAACCACTCCAAGGTGGGACCGAAACTGTAAAGAGGAGAGATCTGGGTTCGGTAAATCTCCCTTCCAACTTTTACGATGGCTCCCATCTCACAGAGAAGCTCACAATATCCCTTTGCCACCTTTGGGGAACAGTAGTGGATCAGATCCTGAACGCGAAACCCATCCTGATGTTTGATCATATCTCTCAATACGAGACGGAAGGAATATTTCTTCATCATCTCATAGAATCGAGTCTGGCTAAGTGCAGGAAGTTCAGGAGGAATAAAGAGTCGATCCGCTGGATTCTCTCGGAAGACCTCGATCCCCCTCATCTTGAGCATCTTCTCTATGGAGGAAGGATCTTCTAAGGAAACGGCCTTGATCGATTCAACCTCTTTGGAGAGCTGTTGAACCCTCTTTCTAAGGGATCGGATCTCTCGTAGAATCTCCTCTGATTCCATTCGATGACCTTTGGCAGGCATGCATCTCGATAAGGCCCTGCAAGGATTTTTAGAATGGGTGGAACCGTCTGCACTTACAATTTAAAACCCCCGATAGAGATGGAAGCGCTTCGCCGTCTGGATGGCCTCCAAATACTCCTTATGGGTGATCCGACGGTCGATCTCCGAATACTCATAAGCTTTGTATTCGGGCCGGTATTGAGCCATGATGTTCACATAGGAGTGAGGAGAGAGCTCCTCAGCAATAAACTTCAGGGCTGCTTCAGAAGAGGCTACACCTTGAGGCATCACTAAGTGCCGGATCAGGAGGCCCCTTTCAGCAATCCCGGCGGAATTGATTTTAAGATCCCCTACCTGACGATGCATCTCTTTAAGGACCTTTCTTACGACCTCTGGATAGTCCGGCGCATTGGAGAACTTCTTTGAAAACTTCTCATCCATATACTTTGCATCAGGCATGTAGATGTCAACGACTCCCTGCAAGAGCTGGACTACCTCAATCGATTCATATCCAGAACAGTTATAGACAATAGGAAGCCGGAGGCCCATCTCAATCGCCTCTGGAAGGGAGGCCACGATCTGGGCGGCATAGTGAGTAGGGGTGACAAAGTTGATGTTGTGGCACCCCATTTCTTGGAGTTTGATCATGGCCCGTGCCATTTCAGAAGAAGTGATTCGTTCTCCCCTCCCCAGATGGCTGATGTCGTAATTTTGGCAGAAGAGACAGCGGAGGTTACAGTGAGTGAGGAAGATGGTACCAGAACCGTGGTGCCCGACCAAAGGAGACTCCTCACCAAAATGGGGAAAGGCGCTTGAGACCATGAGTTCTGAGGGAGCTCCACAGTATCCCACCTCCCCCTTCAGGCGGTTGACCCGACATTCCCTCGGGCAGAGCCGACACTCTTGAAGAAATTCCTCAAGAACCTGAATCCTCTGGGTCAACTCCCCTTTCTCAAAAAGACCGATATAGGAAGGGATGAAAGCCATTTTAATACTATCCATGAACCATGAAAATAAAATATTTCTCCCTCTCCCTTCATCCCCTCCCACCAAGGGAAGGGATAGTTTCCAGTAAATTGCCTTTTGCTTATTTATAAATTATCACAAAATTTTGCGGAATTCTATAAAGATGGGGGAGGAATGCCAATAAGTTGGGTAAAGGGGGGATCCTCTTTGAGGAATCCCCCCTTCAAAGAAAGCTAAATATTCTGATAGATCTTAAGGATTTTGCGGTAATACTGGATGGGAATTCGCTCCTTCCTCTCAATAAGGCCTTTCACATGGGTGGGTCCATAATTGTAGGCAGTTAGGGCGACCCTCAGATCGTTAAAATCGAGGATCAATTGGGAAAGGTAGTAAATCCCCATCCTTATATTGAGATGGGGATTAAACAGGGTCCTATCCCCGGCCCATTCAATACCCAGCTCTTTAGCAATGGATTCCGCCACATAGGGCATAATCTGCATTAACCCTTTGGCACCTTTTTGCGAAACAGCCCAGTTAAAGAAGTCACTCTCAGCATAGATGAGAGCCATGATGAATTTTGGGTCATGGTTGTACCTGATAGCCTCTTCATAGATAACCTCGGCAAGCTCCTCTTTCATTACACTGGCCAAATCCGTCTGGTGCCTCTCCAATACCGAAAGAATCTCCTGGATAGTCTGCCTCCGACTATTTGCTCCAGGAATAAAATCGGGGAGGTGAAAGGAGAGGATGAAGATGATGATGAAAAGGGTTGTTTTGAAGAGAATTCGGGAGGAGAGACGGCAGTTCTTCTTGTAATGGATTGGATGTGGGGGGTGCCCAGTGCGTGTATCTGGTTCCATAATCTCTATACCCTCCTCCTTGTAACAATTTTTCACATAATAACATAAAAATTTTGAAAATGTCAAGTTTTGAAGTCCATTCTTCTATCCCTTGAGGCCTGCTTGGACCCACCCAGGCTTAACTACCCGACCAGGTCAAACGATATTCTCCTAAATCTTGATCCCTTCGAAGTTGGAGATGATCGTATTATCCTCTTTTAAATCATTTACTTACCAACACCATTCACAAATCACCAACCCCCCTTACATCCTATTCAGCCTCTCGCTAAAACTTCGGAATGATCGCAACCTTCATCTCTGCTCCTGTCTTTCTTTTAGAAACCTTACAGCCAAAGAGGAGAGGGTTGTCAAGACCCCTACTAAGAATATCCCTATCTGAAAACTGAAACGGTCAGCGATCAACCCCAGAAAGAATGGAGTGCCACCCATCCCAAAAATCACTCCGATGGCGATGACCACTCCCGTGGCCATTGCCCTAGACGATGAAGAGTCTTCTCCAAGGGAGAAATTGGAGACCGAAGGCCACAAGAATGGGGATGGAAAATATAGAGACACTGGCTCCGGAGTCGTGAAGTCCAATCGCCTTCCCCCAGTGTGCATAATCGTACGTTTCTGTAAGGATGGGGAGGATGGACGGAAGGTAAGTCCCAGAAGCTGTACCCAGCAAGAAGAAGAGAATATGAAAACTGGAATAGCTCTCTACCCACTGGAGAGCGAAGAAAACGAGCCCGATGCCGATAAATCCCAAGACCACGGTCCGTTTATATCCCCAAAGAGCGGCAAAGCGGCCCGTCACGAAAAGCGTGGCGCTATAACCAATGGAGTAAGAGGTAAAGAGCCCACCCGCCTTCCCATGGGAGAGGTAGAGGCTGTCCTCGATCAGGGGGAGAAGAGGTGAGAAGACCGTTCGGGTCGAAAAGTTGAGAAACCAAAGACACCAGAACACGAAAAGGGGAAGAAGTCTCATCATTTGACTCGCTTCAAATCAGGATGTCCTCGCCTCTGGTGCGATGATCTTCTCTCCTTATCTTTCATCCTCTTCAATACATTTTCATTAAAGAGGGTGTTCTTCATGCTGACAGCATTGATCATGCAATAGATGATCACTGCCTTTTCCCAGTCCTTTGTTCCATCAAAATTTTCAATCCTCAACCGATACTTCTCCCTCAGATTGGCAAGGGAGGCTTCATCAAAGGAGAGGATCTGTTCAGCCAATTTTTCAAGAGCTTTTTCCATAGACCCCTTCTATTAGTGTTGAGTTCGGAGTATTTCGCTTTCGTCTCCGAACTCCCTGCCTGCGCCTGCCTGCCGGCAGGCAGGGCAGGCAAGGAACACGGTCACGTTATTTTTCATTTACGGCCCAAACTTGGTAATCTGATGCGGAGCCTCGAAGGTCGCATGCAACGCCCTCATGGCATCCTCTGTCTGATCCGCTTGAATCAGACAGGAGCAACTGGAGATCGAGGTGCTGATCGCCAGAACATTGATCCCCGCTGTTCCCAACGCATTGAACATTAATCCAGAGATCATCGGCCTTTCCCTAAAGTGAGGGCCGAAAACGCTGACGACAGTCACGTTCGGGTGGTAAGAAATTCCTTTTGCCTCGATCAGGGTTTTGACGCCGTCCAATACCTCTAACGCTGATTCCAAATTCTTCTGGTCGATACAGAAGGTTATGTTCCCATTCCCCTCTAGATCGAGGGTATGAACAACAAATTCGATGTTGATATTTCGCTTTCCAAGTGCATGGAGGACTGTCCCTGGTACGTCAGGCCGGTCAGGCAGTGAAAGGATGCTCACTGTTGCCAGACCAGTGTTCGCCATCATGCCACCCACTTTGATCTTTCCTTCGTTCCACATCCCCCCTACTCCCAGATCCTACGATCATCGATCTTTTTCGCTCGATCCGGAATGCCCCCTCTCTGGACAAAAACCACTTCGCCCTTCACCTTAAGAATCTCTCTCACATCTCCCTCCAACCTTCTCTTTAGGCTTGTTTTGTCAGCTACCTCCTCCTTCAGTTCGATATAAATCGTCATCTCATCGCGGTAGTCTCTTCTGGTCACGACCACTTGATAGTTGGCTACCGTTGGAAATTTCGCCATCACTTCATCCACCTGCCAGGGATGGATGAAGATACCTAAAACCTTGGTCACCTGATCCGTACGGCCCAGAATCTTTCCGAGACGCATCGAGGTTCGACCGCATGGACACGGGCCTTCGATCAGATAGGAAAGGTCTCCAGTGGCGAAGCGAATCATCGGAAAGACCTTACTGAAGGTGGTGGCCACGATCTCTCCTGTGGCGCCGATTTGCAATTGCTTTCCGGTTTCCGTATCAACGATCTCAACAATCACTTCCTCAGGGATATGCATTCCGTTCTTCTCCGGACATTCATAACCAAGGCAACCCACATCCACGGTGCCATAAGCCTGTCGGATGAGGATCTCAAGTTTCCCTTCCAATTTCTGTCGGAGCGATTCTGGAAACATTTCTGCTGCGACAAAGGCAGCCTGAAGGGAAAAATCATTTTTCAAATCGAGT
>Ga0315312_1000479_pt1 | contig 46508 bp, 43 predicted proteins | sample TDP7_MG_FD_203629 | JGI IMG/M metagenome (GOLD analysis project Ga0315312, IMG submission 203629) | Freshwater sediment microbial communities from Lake Towuti, South Sulawesi, Indonesia - TDP7 | ecosystem: Environmental > Aquatic > Freshwater > Lake > Sediment | place: Indonesia: South Sulawesi... | reverse complement strand
TGGAATCTGTCCGAAGAGGATTTAAAACTCATCAGGGAAGAATTGACCATCTTAAGCTTTTTCAGATTACTCGTTACCTCAAAGAGCATATTTTAGAATAAAGTTGCCACAAAATCGGGAAAGACTCTAATTTTTGTTGTTTTTACCATCGAGGGATTTACTTTTCAGAAAGAGAACCCTGGGAAGTTCTTAGTCGAGGCAAGAAATTATTCTAACAGATAGATAACAAGTAGCTGACTTGCAGTTTGTATGCAGTAGGAACTGTAGAAAGTGTCTATGAAAATGTCAAAATGGGCATAAAAGGCACGGTCATCACAGAATTTGGAGAAGACTTAAATCTTGATTTTATCCTCGATAAATGGTTTTTCAGACGAAGAACTGATAAAGGCACTAACTGGTTATAGATTTCACTGGTCTTACTCCTCTTAAGGCCCAACATTTCCTGAATATACCTTAAATCAATTCCACATGCTAACAAATAGGTAGTGTGGCACTAAAGCCCCTAAAAAAATTCTCCCCGGGTAGGACTCGAACCTACAACCCTCCGGTTACAAGTAGCCCCTACGTTTCCATAAGGCTTGGACTATCTCTTTACCCCGTAAAAACCCCCTCTCCCCTACCCTCTCCCCTCAAGGGAGAGGGAATTATTTCTACAGGGTAGTGGGCGCTTCCCGTAAACCCGACTTGATTTACAGTACTCCTTTTTCAAGGATAGTCTCTGCACCTTTCCCCGATACATTATCGGGGACTTGGCTCAGGATTACCAACCCTAGACCCCGTGAGGTTTAGGGTACAGGCTTCCCTGAATTCACCCACTTTTTCAATCCCAATTGCTTGGGAAAGCTGCCAAAGACAGCCGGATGCTCCACCATTGAGCTACCGGGGAACCTTTTGTAAATATGTCGCCCCCTCATCCCTACCCTCTCCCCCCAGGGGAGAGGAGAACAAAAAGGAAAAGGGGAAAACCAGTTATATTATAGCATATTATTGTTGGGATTGGGTAGCTTTGCACATATTTTCCAGATATTTCCAATAGTCGTCTACTTCTTTCTGTATCCTTTCCAGAACTGGCTTGTTCTCTTCTTTCAAAAGATGGCTATATCTTCCCTGGCTATTTATCCATTCAATCACTGGCTTTCTCTGTTTAGGACGGATGGTTATTCTCCAGACTCCGTTTTCCACTTCATAGAGGGGCCAGAATCCTGTATCTATCGCCAATTTTGAAATCTCCATTGTCTTTTCCATGGGAAAACGCCAGCCGCGATGGCAAGGAGCGAGAATATTAATGAACGCTGGTCCATCTGCTTTGAACGCCTTTTCTGCTTTATTGACCATATCTTTCCAGTAGAATATTGACGCCTGGGCTGCGTAAGGGATGTGATGGGCAGCGACTATTGATGTCAAGTCTTTGCGAAACTGCTGTTTCCCAGGACTCACTTTCCCTGCTGGTTCAGTGGTTGTAGAAGCGCCACAAGGAGTGGCTCCAGAGCGCTGTATTCCTGTATTGTGGACAACAATGCCATTAGCGATAAAGTTGTGCTCATCTTCTACTCTCAAATCTAAAGTTGGTTCTTTGCCCATTAACTTTATTTCTTTTACTTTTTCCATCGTAAAACACTCGTTACCCACCAGAAAGTCTTGATATTCTTCTTCTTTGGGTACAGTAAGGACTGCCGCGCCGCCGTCTAGCAAAACCGTTGTACCCTCGGATCTGTTTAGCAAGGCAAAGTTTGTTCTATTTAACTTGTAATCTCCTTTTTTCACTTTGTTGAAATTGAACTTTTTTGATTTGCCTGGTGCTAATTGCTTGGAAACAACGATTTCGTCTCCTGGTGAAATATCCTTTAGCTCCTTCCAGACTAACTCATTGACTCTGCCTCGTCCGTTTCTCTTGAGCACCAGAAAGGGATGGTTGGAAGTCGCTTTAATAGAATGGTGCAGAGTAGAAAGTTTATATATATCGTGTACGCCATTGTTGAAGACGCCACTGCATTCTTTTAAAACTAACTCCTGTGTCTTCATATCAAAAGCATACACCGGGTCGCCCACTTTTATTTCGGTAATTCTTTTGAGGCCATCTTTGGTGGCTATCATAGTGGAAAGACTGAGACAGTTCATATAGGCTTCGTTGTCGTAGCAGACATAGACCATTTTGTGGCCTCTCTCCAGTACTCCGGAAAGGGACTGTATTCCTATGTCGTATGTTCCCCCATCGCCGCCAAAGGCGACAAACTTCATCTCTCTCTTTATCTTTCCTTTCTTCTTTAGAGCCCGATAGGCTGTCTCCACTCCGCTTATTGTGGCGGCAACATTCTCAAATGCATTATGTATGAAGGAAGACTTCCAGGCTGTGTAGGGATAGATTGTTGTGGCTACCTCAACACAACCTGTGGCGCATCCTACAACAACAGGGTCTTCTGTCCCCAGAAGGACCTGACGGATGGCTATGGAAGCGCCACAACCCGCGCAGAGCCGATGGCCCGGGGTTAAGACTTCTGGTCTTTTTACGAGTTCTTTAAGAGTTGGCATTATATTCCTCCGATTATATTCCCCTCACCTTAGTCCTCTCCCCAAAGGGGAGAGGAAATTTATTACCTCACCCTTACCCTCTCCAAGGGGGGAGGGAAATTCCATCGACTATTCTCGGACGCCGAGATAGTTTACAAGCGTTTCTACTTTCTTTTGTTTATGAAACCCTTGGAGGTCTGTGTAGACTTTCTCTATATCTTCAACATTGATGTCTCTTCCCCCTAGTCCGTATATATAATTAACTATAAGTGGTTTATTCTCATTGTCATAGAAGGCGGACCTTATTTCGTTAAAAACTGGCCCACCCCGATTGCTGAATGTGTCGCTTCTGTCGAGGATTGCTACTGCTTTTGCTTTAGAAAGTGCACCGACCACTTCTCTCGCTGGGAAGGGACGGAAGAATCTCAATTTCACCATACCTGCTTTTATCCCTTTTTCCCGCAGGCGGTCGACCGCTGTTCTTGCTGTTCCACAGGTGGAACTGAGACAGAGGACTACAAGTTCAGCGCCCTCCATTTTATACTCCTCAAGATAGTCATACCTCTTTCCCACCACTCTCTCAAACTTATCTATAATTCCGGGTATGGCCTGGTAAGCATTTCTCATTGCCTCTGCTTCTTGCCTTTTGTGTTCAAAATAGTAGTCCTGCAAATCGAGCGGCCCATAGGTGAGAGGATTATCCACATCTAAAAGTGAGTATTTTGCTTTTCTATCACCTACCCAATCTTTTACCACCTTATCCTCCAGAAGTTCAATCCTTTCCACTGCGTGGCTGGTTATGAATCCATCAAAGCAGACCATAACTGGAAGAAGTATCCTCTCAGCTTCGGCAATCCTCACTGCCAGAATGGTTGACTCATAGGCTTCCTGGCCGTTTTCGCAATAAATCTGGATCCAGCCAGAATCTCTGGCCCCCATAGAATCTGAATGGTCGCAATGGATGTTTATTGGAGCAGACAATGCCCGGTTTACCACGGGCATCACAATGGGAAGCCTCATTGCAGAAGCTATATAGACAATCTCCCACATATATGCCAGACCCTGGGAACAGGTGGCGGTCATTGCCCTTGCTCCTGATGCAGATGCTCCGACACAGGCGCTCATTGCGCTATGCTCCGATTCAACGGGAATCGTCTCTGTATCCACCAGGCCGTCTGCCACGAATTGAGAAAATGCCATAACAATCTCTGTCTGGGGAGTAATGGGATAGGCGGCAAGAACATCCGGATTTATTTGGCGCATTGCCTGGGCAACTGCTTCATTTCCGGTTAAAGCTAATATATCTTTCATTATTTTCCTCCACTACAATATAAATTTCAAATTACAAATTACAAATTACAAATTACAAATTCAGGATACTATTCTTTGACCATTTCGATGCATTTGACTGGGCATACCTGGGCACAGATACTACAGCCCTTGCAGTGGTTATAATCAAATCCGACCATCTTCTCCCCGGATACGAGAATTGAAGAATCAGGACAATATATCCAGCAGGTGAGGCAATCGGTGCACTTCTCCACATCTCTCACAGGCTTGAAAGTCCTCCAGTCACCCGTCTTATATTCCCTTGCATTCCCTGCTTCAACAATTAATCCAGCAATGGGTATCTCTTTCCAACCTTTCTCTTTCATAAAACCTCCCCTGATAAGTCAGCCGGATTCTGCTTCTTTATAAGCTCTCTCAATACCATCAATATTCCCTTTGACCGCTTTCTCTCCAATCTTTTTCAGGAATTTCTTCCTCAGATTCTCTTCCAGGTCTTTCATCCTTATAATTCCTGTTGCTTTTATCAGTGCTCCCAGCATTGGCGTATTGGGCATTGGCCTTCCCAGGGTCTCCAGCGAAATTTGGGTAGCGTTTACAGCAAATACTTTCCCTTTCTTAAACTTTGTCTTCTGGCGAATTGCCTCTGGTTTCTCTTCTGTATTCACGATAAGAATACCTTCATTTCCCAGGCCCTCGGTAACATCCACAGTCTCCATAATTGTAGGGTCGATTACTACCACGACGTCAGGACTTGTTACTCCACAGTGGAGATTTATTGGCGCATCGCTAATGCGGGTGAAAGCTCGCATCGGCGCTCCTGACCTTTCCGGGCCATACTCAGGAAATGCCTGAATATGCATCCCCACATCCATTGCCGTCTCTGCCAGAAGCTGGGCTGCTGTCTTCGCTCCCTGGCCTCCCCGACCATGGAATCTTACTTCTATCAATTTCGCCATTCTCTTTTCTCCTCATTAAATTTTGACAAAAACCCAGCCAATTTTACCAAAAAATGTTCTCTTTGTCAAAAAAATTTATGTTCCCCCTCACTCTTACCCTCTCCCCCAAGGGGAGAGGAAACATTAACGGGTCCCGATTACCCGTCCCAGATTGAAGGCTTCTTTCAGCTTCCTTTTCTTCTTCCCTATGGCGCCCTTCTCTCCTACTCCGGGTGCGAGTATTTTCCCTTTAAGCTTCATTCCTAGATAGTCTGTGGTCATTGTTAACATTTTCAGGAGAGGAGTTGCGTCACTGGTATCTGAGCCGGCAAAAACTGTGGCCAGAACCACTTGCTTTCCTTTTATCTTATCTTCGTTTTTCGGGCAGCAAAAATAGACCAGCCTATCTATAAAGGCCTTCATTGGAACAGTCGGTCCGAACCAGTACATAGCAGTAGCCAGAATTATGCAGTCGCTCTCCATAAGCTTATTATAAACTCCTGTCATCCCATCATTAATTCTACAGACTTCGGTTTCCCAGCAAGTATGGCAACCATCGCATTCCTCAATCCTGAGTTTGCCGAGAGGCAATAACTCTGTCCTGGCACCCGCCTCTCTGGCACCCTTGAGAATTTGGGAAACTAAAATCTGAGTATTGCCTCCCTTCCTGGGGCTTCCTACAACGCCGAGAACTTTTTTCATTCGCTAGCTCCTCTGTTTCCCTTTCCCCCTCACCCCCTCCCTCTCCCACAAGGGGAGAGGAAACCCCTCACCCCCACCCCCGAGGGGAGAGGAGTAAAATTACGCCCATAAAGGGCTACACTACAACGCAGCCAATACAATAATTGATAGAATTTGGCCAGGGATATTGTTTTTTAGTTTCGGATATGCTATATTATGTGCACTCTGAAACGAGAGGAGTAAGAATACGATGAAAAAGAAGACTGTTGTACTTGTTGCTCACGACGCTAAGAAGAAGGATATGGTGGACTGGGCAAAATTCAATAAAGGGACACTGGAGAATTTCGAACTCTATGCTACCAGGGCGACTGGAGAACGAATCATAAAAGATGTGGGACTACAAGTTAAACTTCTTCTGAGCGGTGCCCTAGGTGGTGATTCCCAGGTTGGAGCTATGATAGCAGAAAAACGTGTGGACGTTATTATCTTCTTTTGGGATCCTTTAAGCATCCAACCTCACGATGTTGACATAAAGGCGGTCTTAAGGCTGGCTGTCCTGCATGATGTGCCAATTGCGTGCAATCGCTCTACAGCCGACTTCTTAATCTCTTCTCCCTTACTCAAAGAAAAACCTTAACTTCAGACCTCTCGCCTGCCCTCCAGGGCTTTAGCCAAGGTTACCTCATCCGCATATTCCAGGTCGCCGCCCATAGGCACTCCCTGTGCCAGGCGGGTTACCTTGACTCCCAGCGGCTTGATTAGTTGCGAGAGATATGCAGCAGTTGCTTCTCCTTCCGCATTAGGGTCGGTAGCAATTATTAATTCCTTGATTCCGCCCTTTTCAATCCTCTTGACTAGTTCCTTTATCTTCAAATCGTCCGGGCCAACTCCGTCAAGTGGCGAAAGGGCGCCCATCAGCACATGATATGTCCCCTTATATTCTCCCATCTTCTCAAAAACGAAAATGTCGCGGGGCTCCTCTACCACACAGATGGTACTCTTATCTCTACGCGCATCCTGACATATATAACAGGGGTCGTTATCGGTGACATTGCCACAAATAGAGCAACTCACCATCTTCTCCTTTGCTGCGAGAATAGCCTGGGCTAACTCGTTAGCCTCCTCCCGGGGACTCTTCACGATATGAAATGCCAGCCTCTGAGCACTCTTCGGCCCAATGCCTGGCAGACGGTTTAAAGCCGAGACTAATCTTTCTAAAGATTTGGAATAGATAGGCATTTCAATTCACCCCGACTATTCTTCAGGATTCTCGCTCACAATTTCCCCTTCAAACATCTCCAGAACTTTTTTAACTACCGGGTCAATTTCTTCCTTTTCCTCGGAATTGAACACCGGCTCCTGTGGTGGAGGTGGAAGCTCAGAGGCGGATTCCTCCTCTCTCTGGTTTTTTGGGATAGACTTAGCATTTATTTCACTAATTCTGCACCTTACCTTAACTTCCTTCCCCAGGACTCCTTTCAGAGCCTGCTCCACCAGATTCGACTTTTTCTCTACCCTGTCCTTATGGAAGCCATAATTCCTGGGGAAAACGATATAAAGGAGGTTATTTTCTATACGTTCAGGCGAACCTTCCATAAGGCAAGCGTGGAGAGGGGTGTCGAGTCTCTTAACATATTCCAAAACTTCCTTCCAGCGGTCCCTAATCTCCTCCATCTCTAAAACATTACCGCGCGAGACCTTCTCCCTCTCTTCAATCGGCGTAGCAGCTTCTCGCACCTCCTGGATTTCTCTCTCCCGAGGAGGCTCTGTTTCAGTCTCTTCCTCTTTCAGTGACTCTTCCAGTTTTCCAATTCTATCAATAACCTCGCCAATCGGGATATATGGCTGGCAGAGGCGGAACATATCAACCTCTATTACCAGCCGCGGTTGCTCGCTCCACTTCATAGATTCGTATGTCCTGCTGAGAAGGTCAATAATCCTCACCAGGTTCTCCTCAGTAAATTGCTCCCCTTTCTCCATAAGAATTTCCCGATGCTTCTCGGGAAGCTCCAGAAATTTTGAATCTTTCCCCATAACTCTCAGAAGCAACATATTTCTGAAATGTTGCCTGAGGTCTTTGATGAACTGGTGCAGGTTATACCCAGATTCTGCTATCTCATCTATCAGGGAGAGAATCTCCCTGGCTTTCTGCTCAGCAATGAGGTCAGAAAATTCCACAAGACGCTCAAAGGGAAGAACACCGAGAACGAAATTTGCCTCTTCCAGACTTATCTCTTTTTCCCCAGCGTAAGAGATAACCTGGTCGAGCAGGCTCTGGCCGTCCCTGAGGCTACCTTCTCCCCGGGCAGCAATCAGATTAAGAGCCTCCTTTTCTATTTTTAGTTTTTCCTTCTCAGCGATATAATTGAGTCTATCAAAGATTTTCTTCTGAGGAATCAGCTTAAAGGTAAACCTCTGGCAGCGAGAAAGAATAGTAGCTGGAATCTTCTCCGGCTGGGTTGTTGCCAGCATAAATATTATGTGGCGCGGGGGCTCTTCCAGAGTCTTCAGAAGAGCATTGAAGGCGTCATGAGTAATCTGATGCGCCTCGTCAATAATATAGATTTTGTAGCGGGAAGAGACCGGGGCAAATTTCACGTTCTCTCTCAAAGCCCTTATTTCATCAATCCCCCTGTTAGATGCCCCATCTATTTCCAGGACATCCAGCGAGCTGCCCCTGGTAATTTCCACACAGGATGTACACTTGTTGCAGGGCTCAGGTGTTGGACCTTCTTTACAATTTAGTGCTTTGGCTAAGATGCGCGCGGTAGTCGTCTTGCCAATGCCTCTCGGCCCGGAGAACAGATATGCATGGGCAATTTTACCTGAGGCAATACCATTCTTCAGGGTCTCACAGACATGCTCCTGCCCCACAATCTCATTAAAAGTTTGCGGTCTATATTTCAGAGCTAACACGAGGTAAGACATCGTAACTCTCTATATGGTGGCAGATTTCTCTTGTCTCAAATCTTTTGCGATAAGATACCTCTGCCCTTTTATGTCCATAAATAAGAAAACTTAATAAAGTCCCCAGAATCACAGGACACACTACAACGCCGAGCGCTTTACCAGTAGTAAGTGTTTGAAATTTCTTGAATCCTTTAAGCTCGACAAAAAAGGTCATATAAAGCCAGAAGAAAATATTGACTATTCCCCAGAATATCACAGTAGTCCTGAGTTGCCCAGCTAAGTACTTGGCCACAATTGCACCCGGGTCGGGAGCGCCGTAAAGAAAAAATGCGGATAAGAAGTCAGCGCCAGCAAAAATAAGGAAGAGAAGATATAATCCCATACTCCAGACAGTAGCGGCTGTAATTGTATAGGCAATAACATTAAAAGTCTGCTGGTAGCCCCTTTTTCCACCAAAAATCACGACGAAAATATGGTAAATGCCTGCTTGAATAAAAAGCCAGATGAGCATGAGCAATCCGAATATAAAAGATATAAGAGCCAGGATTCCTATATTCATTACCCTGCCAGAAGAACTCATTGGCTTCAGGAAGAGCACTGGTAGGCAAATTGCTCCAATAATTATAGCTAATGCTCCTATGTAGAACTTTACTGGCGCACCAAAGCCAGATTCCTGGGACAATTCTGCAAAAAATTTGTCTGGATAAACAACAATTTCCCAGCATTTGCGGAAGAATCCTTTTTGCGGAGTGGCTATTCCGTACTCCTCCCGGGCAGTTCTTTGCCTGTATCTTATTCCTTCCGGCACTACTCCTGCATAACATTCGCTGCAAACCAATTCCCTATCCTTCTCCCGCAGACAGTCGAAACAGAAATCGCGCTGGCAGACCACACAAAAGCCCTGTGCCGGACGGTCGGGATGGTTGGTGCACATACCTTCTTTTGCTGGAGTTACATCGTCCTGTCTTCCGAATTCCGAGGATTCAGGCTCCCGGCTCTTTTTCCTGAATGGTTCATAACACATTCCGCAGTACAATGCATCGTCTTTATTCTCATAGCCACATTTCGGACACTTAATCACGGCGCCCCCTTTTTTGATAGCAGAGCGCATAATCACTCTGACCCCTTTTCTCTTTTCTCCTAGATGTTCAATCTTAAATAAAAGAAACTAATTAACGTGTTAAAAACACAAATTAAGTATCAGGTATTTGGCAATCAAAAAATTCCCCCAATCGGAATCACCAGTTTTCTTATTACTTTTTTAGTTCCCAAACAACTTTTCCTGTTCTATCTATATATCCATGCCACTTCTCATAGATTACTTCTGCAAGTCCACCTGAAAAAGGAAAAGCTAGATCAAACCTGGGTTCTATTACTATTTTCCCTGTTTTGTCTATGTAACCCCATTTGACAGACTCATCTTTTTTAATAGCTATAGCTGCTCTGCCATTTGAGAAACGACAATGGTAGCGTAACTCGATGTTAAGAACATAAGGTGAAACAAATTGTGGCTCAATAACTATTTTTCCAGATTTGTCTATATATCCATATTTCTCATTCATTTCAATCATTGCTAACCCTTCTGAAAAAGGCCATGCCTTATCAAATTGTGGTTCAATTATTATTTTTCCAGATTTGTCTATGTAACCATATTTCCAAGGTGCAGGTGGCACAGGACATACACTTGCTAATCCTTCACTAAAAGACGAGCCATGAACAAATTGTGGTTCAATAACCGTCTCCCCTTTTTTATCGATATACCCATAATGGTCATAAATACCTTCCTCAGCTTCAATTTGGATACATGCTAGTCCTTCAGAGAAATCATAACCTTGCTGAAATCTCTTTAACTCAATTACTTTGCTTCCATTTTTGTCGATATATATATGTTTAAACTCTGATCTTAATGTTGATGTACTTACTCTTGCCAGTCCTTCAGAGAAATTAGATACACGAGCAAATTGTGGCTTAATAACTATTTCTCCTTTCTTATCCATAAAACCATACTTATAATCCAATTTATTATTTTCAATATAACTTGTTTCAATAATCGCCATTCCTTCGACAAAATCGAAAGTATGAGTATCTTTTATGTCGCAATCTATAACTATTTTGCCTGTTTTATCAATGTAATAATAATCAGCGGTCCCATCTTTCCTGATAATGACGTGAGCTAGCCCATCTGAAAATTCTCCAGCCCAAGAAAATTCGGGTTTTATAACTATTCTTCCTGTATTGTCTATATATCCATATTTTCCGACTTGTTCTACAAAAACGGGAAATAGCTCGATTGATTCTTCCGTATTTTTTTCTTGACCATATAGGATGGATGGAAATAACATTCCGAATAATATGAGCAAAATAATTTTATTTTTCATTTCTTATGGTGGAGCAGAGGGGATTCGAACCCCTGACCTCTTCCGTGCGAGGGAAGCGTTCTCCCAACTGAACTACTGCCCCGTCGGTTTTCGCTCCGCTCAAACCTCCCAAGTGGGAGAACCACGTTCTCCCCCCTTGCGTCCCGATTTCCAATCGGGACTGTTATCCCCCTCTCTTGGAGGTTCTCCCTTAACCACTCCCTTATCTTATTACACTACCGTCGGTTTTCGCTCACAAAATCCCCCTCACCCCGACCCTCTCCCCCGAGGGGAGAGGATTGAGAGGAATCTGCTCTATTTTTTGAAAAGTTTCTTCAGGCCTTTTTCTACCTCTTTTTTCAAAATATCTTCGGCTGCCTTTTCTGCTGCCTTTTTCGTCAATTTTCCCCAGTCGAGATTAACCTTGGGGTCTTCAAATGTTCCGTTAATCTTGAATGGTACAGTCACTCTTCCTTGAGCATCACCAGCATATTTAGCCAGGTCGCCACCAGAATATTTTTTGGCAAATTTTATATCGCCTTTTATATCCTGCGTTTTTCGGGTAAGGTCAACATTGCCGGAACAGTAGGCGTCCAACTTGTCTCCAGATTCTGTCTTCACATCTTTAAGATACACCTTTCCATTCTTGATGTCAAGTTTTCCTGTTGCCGATTTGAAGTTCGTCTCTTTGAGTTCGGGAATATTAGCCGCGGAAGCAATCCTATCCAAGATCTTTATCCCCTTTATCCTCACATTCTTTATCTGGAGGAGGCCCGACCCATTCAGCTTAGAAAAATCTTTTCCTCTGCCGGATATCTTCATCGTTCCTGAAGCTATAGCATAAAACTCGGCTTTCGTTTCCCGACCCACAGACTGAATAACCTTATGCATATTGATATTTTTGATTTCGCCATCCAGATTGAACTTGACGTTCTCCAAAGAAGGTTCTCTGAGGTCGAGAAAGAGATTCCCTTTCAAGCTACCATCATACGCCGTTAGAGAGGAAAGGTTGAGATTCAGGATTGATTTAGCGAGGTCGAGTTTCGCTGCGCAGTCTGATATCTGGTAATTTTGAACGCTTAGTTTCTTGAGTCTGATATTCCCGGAAACCGTAGCATCTGGCGGAATTGCGAGTTTGGGAGGCCCCTTCTCCGGCAAAACTTGTGGCGCTGGGTTCTCTTTTTTTGCTCCTGGGTTCTCTTTTTTTGCTCCTGGTTTCACTTCCCCTGGCTTTTCTGGTATCTTGACTTCAATTGCTCCCATATCCAGGTCAAAATTCACCACCGGTTTCTTGAAATCCACAATATTGCCCGAATATTTCAAACTGGACCGGTCCAGCTTCACCGCCATCTCCTTCTGGACTGCTCCTACATTTTCTACACCAATCTTCCCGGATATATTCAGAGATTTTGGCTTTCCTGAAATTTCTACTTCTGCTCCCACCATTCCCGAAACTCCATAATCCTTAGACGGAGGCACCAATTCCTGGAGCGATTTCATATCAAATTTCTCTATAGCAACTTTAAGGTTGAGCGCCCTCTCGTCCTTAAGGCCCACCACTTTCCCCGAGGCAGAAGCTTTCATTCCGCTGAGAGCTACTGATAATAAGCTTACATTAAGGACCTTGCTATCTTCAAGTACAATATTTGCCGCCATCTCAGCGTCAACACCTGACGGCTTATGGAATATGTCCTTGAAAAGTACATCAACCTTTCTCAGACCGATATTGCCCTTTATCCCGATTCTCTTCAAATTCCCTGAGACATCCACATTTATGTCTGGCTCGCCTGCCATCAGCAGATTGCCGCGGAAAGGAACTATTCGGGAAAGCTTTTCCAGCGTGAAGCCTTCTCCTTTTATGTTGACTGCGAATGAGAGCTTCTCTGGCTTCATAAACTTATCCACGCTTCCCGTAGCTTTTATTCCTGCGCCCCCTAAACTTGCTGAGACTTCTTTAACTTTAATGGCCTCTTCTTTTATATTGACAGTTGCCTTAAAGGCGAGGGGAAACTCCAATTTGTCCTTTGCCGCAGTAAAAGAGGTCTCCGCAAAGAAGGGCGAAACAAGCGAAATGCCATAAACACTGAAGTCGATATTCTTCAAATCTGCTGATAACTTCTGCGGCGTCCGGTCTACAAATTTCACATTCCCGTTCGATATAGATACTTTCGATATGAGAAAAGAAAAGACCATAGGGTTAATCTTTTCTGGGACGCGCTTCTCTACTTTTTCCCCCTTTTCTTCTTTCTCTGCTCTGACTACTTTCTTCACCATAAGGTCACTGAAATTGAACGAACCATCGGTTCTTCTTACGATACTTATCTTGGGAGAGACGAGCCTAATTTCGCTTATGGAAACCTGCTTCTTGAGCAGGGGCAAAAGTTTTGGCTTGATTATGAACTCTTCTGCCTGGACAAAGATGCCTTTCGCAAATGTCGGCTGCTCGGAAATTTTGAAACCTTTTACTTTAAGCCCTCCCAGGCCAACGGATATACCCTCTATTTCTACCTGCCTGTGCAGGGCCTCAGCCATTTTCGCTATCAATAGCGCCTTAACCTTTGCTGGAGGAAATGCAATCCGCAAAGCAATCGTTCCTCCCACAAGGATAAATAGCAAAAAGAGAAATATAATAAGTAGTATCTTCTTAAATTTTTTCATGTGTTTCTCCTTCTTGACCGGATTTGCCTAATCTTGGGAAGGATTATAAGTCAGCTACCATTTGCTCCAGCTTTTCTATTTCACCGGGGAGCATTCTATACGCATGTTTTTCTTCGGGAAACTTCTTTTCCTTGACATCCTGTACATATTCCCTGAATGCTCTGGTAATATCCTCACTCAAGGAGGCGTACTTTTTCACAAATTTGGGAGTGAATGCTTCAAAAAGTCCCAGCATATCGCCGACGATGAGCAGCTGGCCATCACAGTCAATTCCTGCGCCAATGCTCAAGACCGGTATATTGCTTCTTTCGGTAATAACCTTCCCTACTTCGGGTGGAATAGCCTCAAGCAGAATAGCAAAAGCGCCTGCTTCTTCTATCGCTTTCGCATCCAGAATCAACTCCCTGGCACTGTCCGCAGTTCTGCCCTGAGCCTTAAATCCTCCTAACTGGCCTGAACTCTGGGGAGTCAATCCAATATGTCCCATTACTACCATTCCTGAATCTAAAATCCCCTTAATTTGGCTTATTACTCTCCTCCCACCCTCAAGTTTGATAGCATCTACATTTGCTTCCTTGCAGAATCTTCCAGCATTATGGATTGCCTTCTCTACGGATTCCTGGTAGGACATAAACGGCATATCGCCAATAACGAAAGTATTGGGAGCTCCCCGGCGCACAGCTTCTGAATGGAGAATCATCTGCTCCATTGTTACCGGTATAGTGCCTTCATATCCGTAAACAACCATACCCAGCGAATCGCCAACCAGAAGCATATCCAGGCCAGCCTTCTCCGCAAAAGTGGCGGTAGGATAGTCGTAACAGGTGAGAAATGTAATCTTTTCACCCTCTTCCTTCATCTGTAAAAAATCGAGCACGCTCTTCTTCTTACCCATTCTATTTTCTCCCGTTTATTAGTATCGCGAAGGCTCAACCGGAAGCGGCGGCGGTCGACAGTTACGGTCGACGCTCCATTTCTTGGTTTCTACTTCACCTTTAAAAACTTATGCATCTGAGGTATTATTCTAACATCCGATAAATTACTGAGACAAAATTTTTGAAATCGCTTAATATTATCCATCAATCCTTTTCCTATCTCAAAACAGTTTGGCTGGAGGATGAAAGGAATATTCTTGTCAAATTTGCCAATCAGGCCCACCGCAATCCTTAGATCTTCCAATTTTGTAGAGTTACAAATCACCGTCTTAACAAAGAGATTTTTCTTCAACCCAACCTTTAGAAATCTCCTATGCTCATCCCAGAATCCTCTTAACCCCGTTGATGAAGGGAGTTTAATATCCATAGAAATAATACCGATTCCATCAATAATCTGCCCCAACTCTTCTGGTAAGGTCCCGTTTGTCTCTAAATATATCTTTCCCTTTCTAATTCCAGGCAAGAGCTCTTTCAAAAAATCTGCTTGTAGAAGAGGTTCTCCTCCGGTTAGAGAAATAGAATGATAATTCCCGTCATAATGTTTTATCTTCTTAAGTAGAGCTCCTGCCCCGTACTCTCGATAGGAATTCAATTTTGTATCACAGAATTTGCAATTGAGGTTACACCCATAGAATCTGATAAATATCTGTTTTACTCCCTGGTATATTCCCTCACCCTGAATACTCGCGAAAATTTCCGCAATCTTTCCTTCCATTTCCTACACACCAATTAGCGGATCTTCTATTCCTGCCTCTTTAAAACCTTTAGCTCTATAGTAGCAACTATCACATACCCGGCAGGGATACTTGCCACCTCTGTAACAGGACCAGGTCAATCCAAATGGCACTCCCAATTTCTTCCCTAATCTAATTATCTCTGCCTTCGTCTTCCCTATCAGAGGGGTTAGAATCTCTATTCCTTTCCCTTCCTTTGTCCCCAGGTCCATAACTTTCTTAAATGCCCGGTAATATTCCGGCCGGCAGTCTGGATAGCCAGAGTAGTCCTGGATATGAGCACCAATAAGTATAGCAGAAGCTCCAATTGCTTCAGCATAAGACAAGGCAAAGCTCAAAAATATTGTATTTCTCGCCGGAACATATGTAGAAGGAATTCTGTTTGAATCCTTAAGTGCTTGGGGCCTGGAATATTTAGGAATTCCTTTCTTCATATCCAAAAGGCTTGAACCTTTCCAGGGGAGTCCAATTTTTACTACCTGCCATCTGCAATTTGCAGTTTTGGCAATCCTTTTTGCTGCCTCGATTTCTCTCCTATGGCGCTGACCATAATCAAAAATAAGACAAAAACACTTTAGACCTTGCCTCTTAGCAAGATATAGAGTTGTTGAGGAATCAATACCTCCGGATAGTAAGACTACTGCCTTTCTATTAACCATAGTAAGTAGCTGCAGAAGTTTCTGTCTCGTAAACTGTAATCTTTGTAACCCTTAAATTCCGAATTTTAAGTTTAGAACTCAACTTATCATAAATGTATCGTGCAATATTCTCGGAAGTTGGATTGTTCTTCTTAAAATAACTTAAATCGTTTAGGTATCTGTGATCCAATTCTTCTAAGACTTCGTTTAACTTACCTTTAGCTATCTTAAAATCCAAGACCATTCCCTTTCTATCTAATTTTTCTGAAAGCAAACTTGCCTCTATCCTCCAGTTATGGCCATGGAGGTCTTCGCACTTTCCTTTATAATGGCGTAATCTATGGGCAGAACTAAATTCAGATTTGACTGTTATTTCATAAATAGGGACAGCGACCATTTTAAAGACCTTTGACGTAGAATTCTTCGGCCACCATAGCGTAAAAAATCACTCTGACCCCTTTTTCCGACTTGATGTTCCAGAATGGAATATCAAGTTTTTGAATTCCTCAACATTACCCTCTCTCTACGAATAAGCAAAATTTTCTGTTCTATAACTTCTCGTGGAACTATCTCTTTCACCTTTTCGAAATTCTAATTTCTATTCTCCAATTTCGAATCTCTGTTCCGCTTTCGGCGGAACACGGAGAGGGTGGAATTCCTCTTCGGCTCTCCCCCTTTTCTCCCAGAGCCTCGGAGCCTCCTCACTCGCTTTCGCGCTCCGCGCTTTTCCTCGGATGACCTCGGCGTTCGTTCGCTTCGGTCCTTCGGACCCCGGGGCGCTCACCATCTCGCGCCCGTCGCTACCCGGAGCTCCTTATTCGTCGCTCCAGCGACCCGTCCTGTGAATCAAGCCAGTTCCTCTTAAACAAAGTCTTGATTTATTTTCTTGAACCCGAATCATCGTGAAAACCCCTCTTTAGTCAAAAGCTCCTTAAGCTTCTTTTGCCTGGAGCCGATACCTAAACCTTCTAACGGGTTTTCTATACAAATTCTAAGGTTTTGAAAGGCCTCTTGAACTTTCTTATAGTAAGTAGAGCCTCCTAACACAATAATTTTTGTATATCTCTTAAATCCTAAATTTCTTATCTGTTCAAGAAGTCTCTTTTTTGAAATATATCTCTTATTAGAATCGTTAAATGAAACGTTATAGTTTCCAGGAATAATATAATTAGGCTTGACAAATCCATATTTTGCGGACAATATTATCCATTCATCTGAAAACTTCTCTGCGTATTTTTTAGATAAATTAAAGTAAGAACTAATATAAACATCTTTTGCTTGAACAGCTCCCATTTTTGGATACTTATCCCATATTTTCCTCTTGCCGCAAGCAATAATAACTAAAGTTTTCTCCCGAATGTTCATAGATGTTTTATTTTAATAATTTTGAATAAACGTTATTTTCGATGTAATCTCGAACTTGCTTAAATCTTAAATGTTGTTCATCTAAATCAAAATATTTTTTGAACAATTTGAGAACTCTTCTATAATCATATGGCAATTCATTCTTATCAGCTATTTTCTCTCTAGATGAATGTATTTTTGAGTATTCATTATCGAGTTGTTTTTTATATAACAATACCCTAGAATACAATTTTCTCTTTTTAGAATCATCCTTTTCCGCACGCCACTTACTTTCTGTATTCTTAATTTTTATATCCAAAGCTCCTATTATCGTAGCTCCGTTTCTAACGTGTCTTTCAAAGCCATTGCTTGCTTCAAAAGCAATTAGTCTATCGTGCACTGTTCTTAAAAGTTCTGCTTTATCCATATAATTAAAAACCCATCCCTTATAATCGCTACCCCAAACTCCTATTTTTTCAAGTTGTTCATGCCTTTTGGGATGATAACACCCTAATGCAAAAATCCATCTAGGCTTAAATATTTCTCTTATTCTTATTAAAATTTCATATAAAAAATCATCGTCCTGTACTCGCACATATCGAGCACTGTTGACATTTTTCTTTAGGAGACCACCTATTGCTATATAATCAAAATCCTTCTTTAAATTGCCATAACAATCCAAATATTCCTGCAAAGAATTTCCTTGAGCTACTGCGATTAACTTAAATCTATATTTCTTTCTGTTTTTCTCGAAAATTCGTTTCGCTCTTTCAGCACTCTTTAAAGTTGCCTTAGAATCTTTTAAGACATCAATCATAACACCGTATTCTACGCCCATTTTATTATATCGTTCAAAAAGTTCTTCATAATCAACCGTGCATCCCTGTTTACCAAAAATGCCGGAATCGGCTATTTTTATAATAGAATTTGCGAGAATTTGTTCTTCCTTAAAATTGTTTATGTTTTGATAGTAATACAATGGGCTTTTAAAAGGAAAATCTCTAAACAACTCCCAGAAATTTCTAGAGGTAAAAGTATGGGTCATTAGCCCTATTTTAACTTTAGGATATTTTATAAAAATTCCTTTAAGAATTGCTAAACTCGCTGACCTATCTGCTACAAAAAAGGGAATCATTTAAGATAACCTTTTTGTTTAAAGAAATTTATAATTCTTTCTTCGGCATTTTCAGCATGTATAGGAAATGGAACACTTTCTAAGCCTGTGGCATCGTGACTTACTAATAGCCAATCTCCTTTTGAAAATTTAAATGTTTGTTCAAACATTGTGTCTGAAATAGCAAACGCCTCGGCTAGTCGTTCTCTATCACTCTTTCTTGGTAGTTTACTGATAAAATAAGTGTGTGGCTGTGCCATTATACTCGTATTCAAATATATAATTCTTTGAGTGGCAATTCCTAGGCCAAGGCCAAATTTTCTTCCTCTTCTTGCTAGTGTTCCTGCTACTTCTAATGTCAAACGTTGAGATTCATCTGGATCTTGTGGAATAAATTCATCTGCTTCATCAAAAATAAAACCAGCTAACGGCGAAATTTTACCAGTTTTTCTTCTATTTTCAAAAAGTGACATTCCTAAATTATGTACAAATTGCCGTAATCTATCGGGTCGGTGCGCAATTAGAATCATAAGAGAAGATTTTTCATCGTTCAAAGCATCTATTATTTTTTGTAAGGTAATCCCGCAATATAGTGGTTCCTGATAGATTATACTCTTCAAAATGTTAATCACATCTATAAAATCATTTCTATAAACCTCATTATCTTTAAGTTTTCCATCTAAGCCTGTTAGAAGTTCTGATGCTAATTCTTTAGTAATCTTGATATTTTTCTTATAATATGAGCCAAATACAGAACTAACAATATTTCTAATATCTTGGAATGGTTTTCCAACTTTTCTTCTCGCTTTCCAAGGATTGCCTTCACTAACTACATCATCCACATACTGAACGCCACTAATTTCATCATAAATTCTTATCTTCCTTCCCTGCAATAATTCTTTTACGGATGGAATAAAAGTTTTAGATATCTTCTTAAGCGTCTTAGGCAAAACCATTGTTTCAACATGCAGTTCGGCGATTTTATCCGTTATAGTTGGAGAAGAAGTATTAATAGCCTCAAATACTGGCTCAGCCAAGGTTTCTCGATCTATGCAAATTACCAAAGCATCTTGAGTTTCAACTAATCTATCTATTAATAAACCAGTGTATTCTCCAATTAAGTCAACTACAACTATATTTAGCCCAGTTTTTGTTGCACCTAAAAGCTTACTTGCAATTGTACTCACAAGGTTGCTTTTTCCAGCTCCTGTATATCCAAAGATTCCAAAATGAGTTCTAACTAGTTCTTCCGTTCTTAGAAATATCTCTATCTGGGGGTCTCTTACCAGTTCGCCTATAGTTAATGTTTCCTCCTTTTTCGGTTCTATTTGATAATTCAAAATCCACTGGGTGAAAGAAGAAGCAAGTAATTTTATTTCTCTGCCAGGCATTGGCATTGACTTATCTATATTTAATTCTGGAAAGAGATTTTCAGAAGAAGTACTTTGAGCAAATTCTAAATTGACAGGTATCGCCTCACAAAATATCTTAGTCGTTTCTTCTGTAGATTCTTTATGTTGAGCAGTCCAATCTATTGCAGCATTTTTAACCGCTTCCATCAAAAAGCCTGGGAACCCTTTTAGATCGGTAGGCATAGCATAGTGGTAAGGTAAAATTTTAGTAAGTTCGAGAATACTATAACGGATTTCGCTGACCGGATCACTTGCAAAGTTAGGAATACCGACTAAATCGCCTTCTTTTATTTTATTAATTAAATCTAAAGTATAATCGAGCCATAAGTAGAATCTAAATCGAGTATTTGGATCTGGTTCATAGAACATCAACTGTCCTCTCAAGTTCTCTTCTCTAAAAAGTTTTTCTTCTTGTTTTTTCATATTCATTTAAATCCTCCTTATTTCTTCACGAATTTGACGAAAGAGTTTTCTTAAAGGGTCACTTTTAAAAGTAATATTACTACTTTCAATGAGAGGCTTAATTTTTTCTTTTAAACTTTTTGCTCCCCAATCTGCCTTATGAAGTGGGTCGGGATATCCAATAACTTCAGGAAAAAGATTTCTTGTCAAAACAGAGAGGATATAAATTGTTATATCTTGAGCGATATTTGATTTTCCCGCATCCAAATAAAGAACAGGCTGAATTTCATCTCCTCTAGCAGTTTTAATTATAGTACTACCAACATTAATCTTGTCAAATTGGGAATACGCTAATCTATCAACGAAAATCACATGTCCTGAAAGCAAATCCTTTTTATCACGACTAAGAAAAAATTGAACTAATGAACGTAGAAAAAGTCTTTCCGGAGCTATAACCTCGCCTCTTACTCCTTCAATTTTTGATTGACTTGTTACCTCATCAAGAATTAGTCTTAAAGTCATAAATGTTGAGTCAAATTCAATGGTGGCCCAAGGAGCATGAAGAGTATCATCGAAATAAGGAAGAAGTTCCAAAAAAATTCTATCTGCCCAAGGAAGAACTATATCACTAAACTGAAATACTTCACAATGCCTTAAAACTCCAAGATAATTTTTAGAGAAATATTTTGATGATGAATCTTTCACTATGCCAATCAATAAGATATTATTTCTCCAGCAAATTTCAATTAATGCTCGTAAACCAACAGCAACGAGAAAACGAAGGTCATCCGGTGTCATCCAAAATCTCCTCGTTTTCCCATCTTCGTCTTTCTTTTCAAATGTTAAAGCCATTGGGTCTTTCTCACGAAATAGTTTATACCCAATATATTCAAACATCCTCTTGGTAAATTCCCATGAATTTAAAATGCTCATTCCTCTTTCTAATTTAATGTTTTCTTTAAAAGAATCTTCTGTAATTATTCTTTTTTTTCTGGCCGAATCTTCGGTATCTGTAATATTTTTTAATCTCTTTAGATGTTTATCGTCTTTAATTTTTGAATTACTCAGATTAATATTATTTACCTTTTCATTCCTTGCAAGATTTGCTAACACAAAATATTCTCCATGAAATCCCTTATCGGTTGGAATGCCTAGTTCATAATTATGAGGTTGTGAATAAGCAATAAAAACATCTTGTGCAGTTAAAGTTAAATCTCTATATCGATAACCTATTATTCCTAGTCTCTCTCCGCGAAGAAGATGAACCACATCTGTACTTAATAATATGCTACTTAAAGAATTATCTAAAAGAATTATTTTAGGTTTAGGAGTAGCTTTTGCCAAGTCATAGGCTAAATAGATTTCAGCAAGTTGCATAAGTTGAATATCGATATTAGAAAGATTTACCTTGTCTAAGTCAGAATAATAAAAAAACTTTTCTTCGGTAATCTCTGAAAATTGTGCAAAAGGAATAGGAACATACGCTATCATACTTGTATCTTGCTCTGTGGACCAGCGTTCATACTTTATGGACGGAGGTTCTCCCAAAAGACTAAGTTTACCTCTTGCAGCATAAGAGGCAGCAAAGAAAACCATGAAATCTGACATCGGTTCTTTATGACAGCTACCATCAATGGCAATAAAAGGTAACTCGATTGTGCCAAAAAATTCATCCATTTTTGTTTTTAAGAATCTTTTGCCTTGATCGCTTTCAAGAATATTTTTGAAATGCCTAATATGGCTTTTTAAAAAATCTCTATAAAAACAAAATGCATTATTCGCTCTGGAACGATACATTTTCTTATAATCTTCATAAGTTTCCTTTAGAGACCTCTGATAAGCTGAAAGAATTTCTGATATCTGCGAGCCCATTTCTAAACCTTATTTTGGAATAATATCATAATTTTCGACCCAGTGTTTTTCCCACAAATTCTTTATGCTTATTTGCATAATATTTAAGTAATCTCACTAAGAGAATAAATCCAAAAATCCACATAAAGAGAATTATGCGAGCTTCCCATAAATTTCTATGGACTTGCCAACACTGGAATACTCCATAACACACGATTAATGAAGAAATAACGATTATAGAGATCCAAGATATATAAAAATATGCAAGTGGGTGCTTAAATAAAGAAACCTTTCTTGTAAAACTGATAGGAAAAATCATTCCATAATCCCCTTTTTTGAGGAATTCCTTTTCTATGTTTGAAATTAGACCCATATTTCTTGCAGCCCATAATTGCGCAGTGAGGATAATATAAATTGTTGAAAAAGAAAAGACTAATATTATCATTGCACCCAAGAACATGTCTAAATACTGCCCCTTAATAACCACAAAAATCCCTGTAATTATGGCTATATAAAACGAAACTATTCGCCACATATTTCCTTCAGAACGGTTGACGTTCCCCCAAAAAGTTTTATACATTTCGACCAAGAAATCTTTTCTTTCTTTCCCCATAGTCAATTTCTTTCAAGTAAATTCCATTTCCTTAGATAATAATGTGACCAAATCAGAAGCTTCACATAGCTCAATTCCTGACTTCAAGTAGTTCTTCTCATTGAGCGTATTCTTAATTCTATATTTCTCCTCTGCTCCCAGTAATTCCAGCCTTCAAAACAAATTAGAAAATCGGAATTCGACCAGTTGAAATTCTAATTTCTATTTTCGAATTTCGAATCTCTGTTCCGCATTCAACCGGACACGGAGAGGGTGGGATTCGAACCCACGGTTCCGATTTCTCGGAACATACGCTCTCCAGGCGTACCTGTTCAACCACTCCAGCACCTCTCCTTAAGAAAACATAAAATAAAATTATTTAGAGAGGGTGGGATTCCTCCTCGGCAATCCCTTTCCTCCCATTGCCTTCGGAGCCTGCCAACCTCACTTCCGCACTCCGTGCTCTTCCTCGGATGACCTCGGCGTGAGGCTGGCGTTGAATCCTCCATAATAGGGAAATATAGAAGGTGGATTCAACCCCACGGTTCCGATTTCTCGGAACATACGCTCTCCAGGCGTACTCCTTCATCCACTCGGACACCTCTCCAAAAAATTTCCCCTCATTCTTCCTCTTCAGCATTTATGGTAAGGTTTACAGCAGTCGTTCTGGGAACCTTCACTCCCGGCCTGGGGTCCTGCCGCAAAATGATATCAAATAGTTTCTCTACATCGCATACATAGTCTATCTTGCCTACTTTCAAGCCTGCCTTCTCCAAAATCTCTTTTGCCACTCCCAACTTTCTACCCAGAACATTGGGTACAGCTACATCCTTTCTTCTACTCACAACGATATCTATTATCGCTCCTACCTTTACTAATGAATTTGCGGAAGGAAAAGTCGAAATTACCGAACCTTCGGGAATAGAATCGGAAGGCTCCTCGGTTACGCTACCAATTTTTAATCCCATATTCTCTAATATCCTGCGAGCCTCATCCAGGGAAACCGAAGAGAGATCGGGAATGGCAGTTCCCACTTTACCCTTACTGAGCACAACGCTAACCGGTGTGCCCCTCCTGACCAGAGAGCCCGGGAGGGGAGTCTGGCTGATGATTGAGCCTTCGGGAATAGAAGGGTCCTCTCTTTCCGACTCCGCAACCAAAAAGAGCCTTCTACCTTCCAGTATAATCCTGCCCTGACTAAGGGTCGCCTTTCTCACATCCGGCACTTCCACCTTCTCCAGAAAAGGAATCCCGTAAAGAAAGAAAAGATAACAGACTACAGCCGAAACAAAAATAGAAGTAAAAAATGTGGTTAAGAAGTTCTTTGTCCCTGTCCTCATTCTACTCCTCCTCTTTCTTGAGAATGATTATCTCCACCCGTCTATTTATGTCTCTTCCCCGGGCAGTTCTGTTTGAAGCGATTGGTCTCTCCTCTCCCCAGCCTTTTGTGCTGAGCCGGCCAGGGTCTATTTCTCCTCTCTCCACCAGGTAGTCATAAACAGCCCTGGCTCGCATCTCCGATAACTTCTGATTACGGAGGCCACTTCCTACACTATCCGTATGTCCTTCAATAGAGACCTTATTCGCAGGATAAGCCTGGAGCGCCCTTATTGCCTGGTCTATCACAGGGTAACCATCTTCACGCAAGACAGCTTTACCGATGCCAAAAAGTACCTTTACGGAAAAAGTAATTTTAAGCCCGCGTTCCTCTTCTTCTACCTTTACCCCTTCACCCAATTCTGATAACGCCATTTCCACATTCAATTTTTGAGTAGAAGAGGTGCCTTTATTCCCGGCAATGTCGTAGACGACCAATTTTGCTCGATACTCTCCAGCAGGGACAATTGCCTTGTAGTAATCATCTTTACCATCCCAGACAATAGATTTCGGAACCGGACCTTCGCCCCGGAAAGTTTTTGCCAGCTTTCCCTCGGTATTTGATATTTCAACCCTCCAGCTCCTTATCTCATTGGCATCCCGACTCTCAAGCTGGAGAGCCACTGTATCATTCACGCTGTCGCCATTGGGAGAAAATGTGCTCGTGCTTGTGGTAACTTCGGCCTGGGGAGGCGTACTATCCACTAGAAGCGGCATCCATTCAGAACTGGCAGGCAATCTCGCCCACTCTTTTGTCTCTATCCGGCATCCATATAGCCCATCTGGAACTACCTTGCCTTTCTCATTTGTTCCATCCCAGGCAATAGAAATGGGTAAGGTCTCTCCAGATTTTCCCAATACAATCGCTCCCTCTTTATCTTTTATTTGAAATTTCCACCTATCCGCTTTATCTAAATTCTCGCCCGAGATTACTAGTTCCGTGCTGTCATCTATTCCATCATCGTTAGGGGAGAAAGCCCCGGGCTTAGCCTGCAACGTAAGTTTGACTGTGGGGAGTCTTCCTCCCTTGCCAAACCTGTATCCCAGAGAAACCCAGTGCGTTGTTCCCAGAGACTCGTATGGTGCCCAGGCATAGCTGGTTATGAGCCCCTTCCAGTAGAGGCCACAGCCCACTCTCAGCCCGGCCAAATTGCTGAGCCCCGTCTTCTGCAAATCATACTTATATCCCACCCTGACAGCAAAAGTTTCCATCATCACGTGCTCAATCCCCAGGGAGAAATTAAAATCTCCTTCTAGAGGTTTATTTGCGTCAACGGCAATAGAAAGGCCAACTCTCTCCCGAGGAAAAATAATCTTAAAGGCAAAGCCGGCTTTTATATTTACTGGGAGACTATCACCCCTGAGGTTTATGCCCAGATTCTGCCCCACTAATCCAAAAGAGAATGTGCGGTTGATGGTGGTAAACAGGATTCCCACATCAGAAGAGAAAGCATAAGCATTATCCCTGTCTATTCTACTCTGTACTCCCATCAAGTTGAAACCGAAGCTGCACGGCTTTGACAGGGGAAAGCCGTAAGCCAGACCACCATAAATATCGTATACATTGAATTTGCCCTGTACGCTGCCGCGGCTTATTCTATCCATCTGACCCATATGGAGATAGGAGATACTGGTGCCCAGAGTACCCCAGGAGGTGGGATGCACATAACCCAGGAACTCGTGTGATATATTACCCAACCAGAAGGCGTGCATTGTCTCCACTTCCGGACCAGGAACAAAGGCCAAGCCTGCCGGATTCCAGCGGATCGCGCTAACATCATCGGCTAAGGCGCAGAAGGCTTCTCCCATTCCTAAAGCCCTCGTGCCGATATTCATCTTCAGAAAGTTCCCTGTAGTAGTACCTACATAGGATGATGAGAAAACAGAATTGGGAAGATATGTTACAAGAGTAAGAAGAATTAAAAGAATAGCCCAAGCCTTAAGCAGGCTCTTCATCTCACCTCCTATTTTAAAACCGCAAGAACGGAAAATGGTCGCTGTCCCTATTTAAGAATAACAACCTTTACGGTCTTTGCCGATTTGCCCACCTTTAGATTTACTAAATAGACCCCACTTCCCACAATCTTGTCACTATCGTTTCTCCCATCCCAATCTACCCAGCCTTCCGTTCCTGTTTTGTCTTCTACCAGTGTCCTTACCAGTTCTCCGTTGATTGAATAGACTCTGATGGTTACCCCTTCTTCCCTAACTTTATAGTATATCCTGGTGTACCGATCATCAGGATCTGAGGCTTCTGGATTGAACGGGTTATTCCATTCAATTTCCAACAGAATTCCATCACCCGGAGAAGTAATATGCCTCTCAAAACTATCTTCTGCTGACACCGTTCTTCCCGAAAGTGAAACGCTAATCTTTCCCCACCAAGGGAAAAAGAGAAAAATAAGTATCAATAGATTGGCCAGAATGGCTTTACCCGACTTATCCATTTCCCACCAGCCTTTTACTCGTCTCAGCGAACTGTCAGACTTAAGAAATTATAATATAAAAAATTGATACGAGCAAATCGAGAATAGACTCGATTTTAGATTTGAGAAAAGAAAATTACGATGATGTACGAAACTCCCATAGACAGGAGGCCAATAATTAGTCCAACTTTTAACCACTGGATAAAGCTAATCTTCATATTGTATTTCTTCTCCAGAAGGCCCAGGGCGACGATATTTGCCGTTGAACCAATCATCGTAATATTCCCGCCGAAGCAACCTCCAAACAATATTGACCACCATATCGGATTAAAATCAGACCAAAAAAGATGCAGGCTCTTAACTATGGGCACATAGGAAGCTACCACAACCACATTATCCAGGACGCTGGATAACAAGCCACTGGAAAATAGGATTGCCCCCAGGAGAATTTTGGGATTATCTCCTATAGCACCCATAATTTTCCCTGCTACTTGATTAGCCACGCCTGAAGCCTGAATCACCCCAGCCTGGGCAAATAGAAACATAAAAAACAATAGTGAGTTCCACTCCACTTCATGCTCTACATAGTATCTTGCCTTATCGCGACGGTATATCATAACTATGCCGGCAGAGATTACGGGAAGCATTATGAGCATAGAATTTTCTTCCAGGTCAAACAGAGTCTCCAGACGCTTATGTAGCGCAATAGACAACACCGTAAGCGCAAATATGAGTATGCTTATTCTTGTGCGTAGGTCCGCAGGAGTGGAGATAAGATATAAGAAGGCTTTATTTTCCTGATGCGGTTTAAGTTTTAGGGAGAGCTCTTTTATGTAATTCCTGTATATAAAACCCAGGACAATTATGGTAATACCCAGGACAAAAATTGACACAGGCAAAGGAAAAGTCAAGAAGTCTTCAAAAGAAAGTTTCCCTCGGGCGGCAATCAATACTCCTATGGGATTTCCCAGTACTGTGGATGCTGAACCTATGTTTGTGGCCAAAACAGAAGAGATAACCATGGGCACAGGGTTGATTTCCAGAAAGCTACAGATTTCAAGAATAACCGCCATCATTATAATCATAGAAGAAACTTCGTCCATCAACCCAGATAATAATGCGGAAATTGCCATCAAGAGGACGAACAACTTTCTTCCACTGAGATTTCTTACTCTCAAGAGCTTTGTCATCAGCCAATTAAAAAACCCGGCTTCCTTCATCATCCCCACTACAATCATCATACCAATAAGAAAAAGAATGACGTCCAAAGAGGCAAACTTTATGAAATTTTCCAAATTTACTATATGGGTGATAAGAAGGAGACTACTACCCAGAAACACAAAACTTAGTCTGAACTCCCAAAAGAAAAGGGTTCCCAGGATGGATACGGAAAATATGGAGATGATAATTGCCTGTTTCGGAGGAAAACCACCAAAAAGGCTAAAAATTCCCAGAGTAACTGAGAGCAAAAGCATAAGCAGAATTTTCTTGGTCATAACAACCTTCCTCGGATGACCTCGGCGCTCGTTCCCTTCGCTCCTTCGGACCCCGGGGCGCTCACCGTCTCGCGCCCGTCGCTACCCGGAGCTCCTTATTCGTCGCTACAGCGACCCTTCCTGTGAATCAAGCGGAGAGAGGAGGATTCTCCTCCTCGCTTACCCCTTCCTCCCTCGCTCGTGCGGCTGCCCGCTCACTTCCGCCCTTCCAGGGCTCTTCCTCCCGTGAGGTCGGCGTTCGCGGGCTTCGAATCCTTCCTGTGAATCAAGCGGAGAGAGGAGGATTCGAACCTCCGATCCCGAAATCGGGATAACGGTTTTCGAGACCGCCCCGTTCAACCACTCCGGCATCTCTCCGTAAGACCCTCACCCCTGACCGTCGCTCGTGGTAGGCACGGGCAGGCCTAGCTCTCTCCCCCTACGGGAGAGGGGATGAAAGCCTCAACCTACTTACCTTCAAATAATTCAAAACTACTTCTAACATTAGGATGTGTCTTCAAATAGTAGATTTCGTATGCTCTAAATGGCACAAAAAGTACGATCCCGAGAATAACTCCGACAACCAGTTTCCCTATTTGCCAGCGGGCAATCGTAACATAAATAATATAAAGAGCTGTGAGGACCATTATTGAGTGGCTTATCTGGACTGGCATCGCCCTGGATGACCAGTCAAAAAGGAACAATCCTCCCCCGCCATAGAATAGAAGAAAAGGAACCAAAACATTCATCAATGTCTTTTTACCAAAAATTAGAAAAATTACTACAAGGACCTGCAGGATAGAAGAAACGTTCGCCATAACCCAAGAGGTGAAATTGTAGTTAAGGAAATAGAGGAACAAGAACCCTCCCGATACTGCACATATCCCATTTGCAAAAATTAGAAAAATCCTCACGTCCTCCACCTATAAATTTAAGGGCTCAGAGGGAATCGAACCCTCACCACAGGGTCCGCAACCCTGTGCTCTATCCGTTGAGCTATGAGCCCACAACTTTAGTCCCGATTTATCGGGACAGCCACAATATTTAACAGATAGATTATATCCTTCCCTTTCGGGAGGACTCCAACTTTTCTGAGTCGAAAAATGACTCTGACCCCTTTTTCCAGAAAAATGGTCGCTGTCCCTATTTTCTATTTTAACATTTCCTCTATCTTGTCTAAAAGCATATTTTTCTGGAACGGTTTGAGCAGAAAATAGCTGGGCCCCTCCGGCTTCAGTGTTTCGTATAACTCCCTGTCTTTGACCAGTCCCGAACTAAAGATTACCGGCACATTGAGAAATTCAGGATTTTCTCTTAACCTTTTGATACTTTTGTAACCGCTCTGCCCAGGCATAATTACATCACAGATGATTAGATCTGGCTTCTCTGTTTTTACTTTTTCTATCAAATCTAACCCGTCCTTAGCCGGGATTACTTGATACCTATCTTCAAGCAAACTCCTCAGTAACTCTCTAACCTCTTCTTCGTCATCAGCCACAACAATCTTTTTGATTGCAGCAGCCTCTCTCTTCTGTCTAGAAGGAACTTCCTTTCCGATTTCGCTAGCCAGGGAGACCGGCCTGGCTTCATCTGGTCTGAGGGGAACTTCTCCCCAGGCTTCCTCGACTGCGCTAAGAAATTCTTCTCGAGAGAAAGGCTTCGAGAGATACTTTACAATATTCAATTCCTTCATTTGCAAGTCGAACCCTGCTATTGTCGCTATAATTATGGGAATACCTCTGGTAGCATGATCCTTTCGTATTCTCTCTATCATCTCGTAACCGCTTAATTTGGGCAAAACATAATCCATCACAATTAAGTCGGGCTTCTCCGAGCGGGCGAGTTCCAGTCCTGATTCTCCGTCTCTCGCTTCAATAAACTCAACATCAAATCTTCTCAAATGCACCTTCACCAGGAACCTTGCATCAATATCGCCATCCACAATAAGCACTCTCTTAGCCATCTATTTTCCTCTCAGAGTACACTTACCAGAATGATTGTAATGATGCCTATTGTAATTGCAATGCCTGTACTACCCCAGAATCCTTTCTTTTTTGGAGGTACTACTTCTATCTCTCTCTTTACTGTAGCCAGATTACCATCTTGATCTTCAGAATGGACAATGATTAAGTTCTTTCCTTGACTCAAATATACTACGGCCAAAAAATCTCCATTGTTGTCCACATATGTGCGTTTATCATTCACCCTGACCGTGCAGCCTATATCTGTCCTGCCCTTAACTTTGACGAGTTCATCTTGAACCTTTTCTCCTTCTTGAGGAGAAAACACTTCCAATCCGGGAGGAATAGTATGAACTACAAAGCTTCTTACCAATGAATATTCGCTCTCCAAATCGTCTTCATAAACATAAGAAACCCTCCAGAAATATTCACCGTCAGGAAGTCTCTTCTTCTGGTAGTCTCCAATATTTTCCAGTCTACTATCTTCAACAATATCCATAAACTCGGGGTCGGAAGCGACCTGAAGATGGAGATACTTTATCCCCAGCCTCGTCTTTTTTTCCGAAAAGTCGAGCTCGGCCAGACTCTCGGCCAGATTAATCTCTCTTTCTAATTTACCCATTTCAATTAACCCGGGAGATGTTGCTGCCTTTGCCAACTCAGCCTTGGCCTCGCTCAGTTCGGGCGGAGAAGGAAGGGCAATCGGTTTTTCCGGAGCATAATTCAATTTTGCCTGAGACATAAATCCTTCAGGAACTGTGACTCTCTCTCCCTGGGCGATGAGGTCCACCCTCCCTTTGTATACGGATACCAGCGTGGTCTTATCCTCCTTTATCTTTGCCTTGAAATCAGGTTTAGCCAGCATAGGTGAGACCTGAGGCTCAACCACTGCAGAAGCAGTGAGAACTTTTGCCTCTGATGCCCTCAACTCTCCCGAAAGCAATTCTACTGTCTCCTCTTTCACTTCTGGCTTCAGGATTATGAGGGAATTCTCACTCAAACTCAAAATCTCTCCCTTAATAAATTTTATTCGGGCTTGAGACTCAAAAAGAGTCCTCACTCCATCTTCAGAAAATAGTCTCACATAGAGAACCGCTTTCCCCCATTCCGACTCTCCCTTCTTTCGCGTGCGTACATTGTTCCTTATATAGATGATGTCGGCAATCTCATCCCTCAATAACCCAACTGGGACTTTAATTTTCATTGCCGGAAGAATGAGGTTGGGGTCTTTAACCAACTCCCTATTGTACTTGTAAATTTCCGGCCAGCGTGATGGGTCTTTCAAATATATATCAGCAAACTTGTAGAGTGTGTCCCCTTTCTTTACAGTCACCTCGATAAGCTCAACCCTCTCCTCCTGGGCGCCAGATGGAGTGAATAGAGATAAAATGATGACAGAAGCGGTAATAAGAATTGTTCTTCTTGCCACCATTAACCGCATACTATTTCTCCCTTTTTGTTCTTGACTAATTTTTTGGGAAGCCAGAAAGAGAACTTGCTTCCTTTTCCCATTTCAGACTCAACCCAGATTTTCCCCAGATGCGACTCTACCCCATATTTGGCGATAGTTAACCCCAAACCAGAACCCGTCCTCTCTTCTGTTTCCACCTGTTGAAATTTGTCAAATATCTTATCCAGGTATTCTTTTGGGATCCCCCTTCCAGTATCAGCCACACTAATCTGAATCCTATCCGGGAAGTCCTGGCCTATTATATCTATCCTCCCTTCGGGAGGAGTAAATTTTATGGCATTGGAGACAAGATTCATAATTACGCGCTCCATTAGCTCGCTGTCAGCCTGGATTGGGGGAATAGACTCCATTCCCTGGACGGATAACTTCGTCCCCGATTTAGCTGCCTGGGGTTCCATTATCTGGACGACCCTTTCCACGGTCTCTCTTGCATTGAAGTCTCCCAGGATAAGTTTCATCCTGTCCGTTTCCCACTTTGCCACATCCAGAATGTTATTAATCATACCCAGAAGTTTCTGACTGGAAAAATCTATTATATTCAAAAATTCCCTCTGCTCTTCATTTATTTGTCCTGCAGAACCGTCCAGCAGTACCTCGACAAAGCCCCGAATCGAAGTCATTGGACTTCTGAGGTCATGGGTTATGGAATGAATAAAATCCTCCTTCATTTTTTCTATCTCTTTTTCCAGGGTGATGTCGTGTAGCACTGTTACCACACCTAAATTTTTCCCCTTCTCCGTTTGGACAATATTGGTGCCTGTCTTTATGAACTTCTTGTAGGGACCTTGAGAAAGGTCGATCTCCCTTACCAGAGTCTTCTCTTTCTCTTCCATTATCTCCCGCAGGCTCTGGGTAATTCTCTCATCTCCTATATAGTCCATTAAATTCTTGCCAAGCACATCTTCTCCGCTGACTCGAAGCATCTCCCGCGCCTGCCTGTTCATAAGTGCTATTCTGCCGGAAAAGTCTGTCATCACAATTCCATCAGCGATGCTATAGATAACTGCCTCTGTCTTGGTCTTCTCAGCAATTATCCGGTCAATCTGCAGGTCATTATATTCCTTCAATTTCTGCGTCATAAAGTTGAAGGTATCGGCCAGAGTGAGAAGTTCATCGTGAGTCTTCACCTTAACCTTATGGGTGAAATCGCCTGCGGCCACTTTCTCTGCACCCAAAATCAGTTTCAGTATGGGCTGGCTCAGGCCCCGGGCAGTAAGAAGTCCTACCAGAGCCGCACCAAAAATGGACACAATTATCCAGACGATAGCGTTCTGCTTCATTTTGATTGCCGAGATATACGCATCGTCTTTTGCCTGCTGGACAATCATTCCCCAGCCCAGTCTCTTCACTGGAGCATAGGCGCCAACCATTTCCACTCCTCTCTCGTCAGTGAACTCCTTGCTTCCCAGAGTCTTACCGGAGAGCAGTTCCTGAACAATGGCCAGCTTGGCTGCATCTTCAAAGTCCTTAGCCCGCTTCTTCTGGGGATGAGCTATGATTTTTCCCTCTTTATCTACAAGAAAAGCAAATCCAGTCTTTCCAATCATTGTGTTATAAATCCTGTGCCAGAGTTTATTCAGTGTGACCACAATGTAGATTACCTGTTCCCCAACCATGGGATAAGCCACATTCAACCTTGGGTCATCCCCCATGTAATAGAGAGAACTAATTTCCGCATTGCCCTTAAGCGCCCTTTGAAATAACTTATCTTCTCTCAAGTTAAGTAGCCTTGGACTAATTTCAAGATTGGGATTATAGACTTTTACTATTTCGTCACCCTTACTGTCCACAATAGAAATAGTAACGAAATCTTCGCTCGTCTCCAGAAGAGACTTCAGCACTTCTCTCTTTTCCGGCCAGGACATCTGTGCAATCTTCTGAGAAGTGATAATGAATGAGAGTTTCCCCCTCAGATTATCTACGTAATCGTCAATCTTCTCAGCTAAGGACTGCGCCAGATGGGTATGAAGCTCCAGGATGGAATCCTGCAGAGCCACCCTATTGATATTAATCATCCTCAGTCCCACAATGGAAAGCGGAAGGATAGCGAGGACAATCATAATAAGGATGAATTTATGGAATAGTCTAATCCTTAGTGCCATTTCATTAACAATTATATCTTAAATTCTTCTGAATATCAACCTGGGTTGGACCTTGACTCTTCTCATTTATGTAGAAGGACTATCACTTCTCCCCTTATTTTCCTTTCCTTGAGTAGATTCAATATGGAGTCAATACTTCCCCTCAGGATTTCCTCAAACTTCTTGGTTAATTCCCTGGCGATAACTACATTTGCATCACCAAAGCTTTCTTTGATTGCCTCAAGGGTGGCCACTAACCTGTTGGGAGATTCATAAAAGATAACTGTCTTTTCGAGACTGAATAGTCCTCCAATCTGTTTTATTAACTTTCCTTTCTTGCGGGACAAGAAGCCAATAAAAATGAATCCATCGGTGGGCAGGCCTGAGACTACGAGTGCCGATATGGCAGCACAGGGGCCGGGAATTGACTCAACAGTAATTCCGTTCTCTATGGCCCTCTTAATAAGAGGGTAACCGGGGTCAGAAATTCCTGGAGTTCCTGCTTCTGAAACTATAGCGACGCTCTTGCCTCTCTTCAAAGCACCAATTAGATAATCTGCTTTGCTCTCTCGGCCGTAGTAACTTGTAATAGGAGTGTGAATGCCATAGTGGCTTAATAGTTTTCTTGTCCTTCTCGTATCCTCAGCTGCAATTAGGTCTGCTTCCTTAAGAACACGAAGTGCCCGCAAAGTTATATCTTCCAGATTCCCGATAGGAGTAGCCACAGCATAGAGAATACCCATAGTTTTAGAATCCTCTGTACTCAAGATTTCTCCTCCCAAATGGGAAGAGAAATAGTAAACTTACTTCCTTTTCCTACTTCGCTCTCTACAGCTATATCTCCACTATGGTCTTTTATTATCCGATAAGCCAAAGACAAACCCATCCCTGTCCCTTGAGGTCCCTTCGTTGTGAAAAATACATCAAATATCTTCTTCTGGTTCTCCCTGGGAATTCCACAACCGTTATCCGCCAGAACCACCTCCACAATCTCAGGATTTTCATTTGCCACCCTTGCCGAAATAGTCAGTTCCCCTTTCTTGCCAGCCATTGCCTCGCAAGCATTTATAATCATATTCAAAAGGGCCTGCTCCAGTTGAACGCCAACCCCTTTTATCTTCGGTAAATCCTGGGGAATATCTTTAGTTACACTAACTCCCCCTATGGAAATCCGATACTGCGCTAAGACCAGAGCATCATCTACTACAGAATTCAAATCCGTCGGCTCAAAGTCTTTATCCGAAGGCTTAGCATAGTCTTTAATTCTCCGCACAAGGTCTGCTCCTCTCTGAACCGTTTCCATAATTATTGCCTGCCTGTTTTTTATCGTGTCCAGGATTTTCTTTTTCTCCTCTTCACTCAGGTTTTCCTTACCGAGAAGGTCTTTTAAATCCCGAATGCAAAGCTCAGCCCCAGCGCTAATAATTGCCAGAGGATTATCTATCTGATGGGCAAAGCCCGCCGCCAGTTCTCCAATGGAAGAAAGCTTAGATGCCTGAAGTATTGTCGCTTGAGCCTCCTTAAGCTCCTGATAGAACTGAGCATTCTCGATTGCTAAACCCGCCTGAGCTCCCAAAATCTTAAAAGTATTCAAATCATCGGGTGTATAAATCTCCTTGGAACGCTTAGTACCTAACGATAAGAAGGCAACGAGCTCTTCGCCGATGAAAGCAGGCAACAAAACAGCTGCTCCCATGCTTCTCAACTGGTCTTTAACTTCTTCCAGGTGTTCAGGCTCATTTGTCTCAAAATGGCTGATAACTTCCTCTCTCAAAAGAGGTCCTATATCCCTACTTTTGTATAACATCTGAATTAAAGGGACATCTTTAGAAAGAGAATCCCCGAAGAACTGTCTCCTTCTCTCTTTCCCATATTTAACCTCTCTCAGATATTGATTAGTTTTCTTATTTAAAAGATAGACGCGAGCATAACTTATTCCAATTTCCCTTGTAACCCTACGAATAATCAAAACCAGAAGACTCCTCAAATCCTTAGTTAAAGTCATTTCCTTCGCGAAACCAATCAAATCTTCCTGATATCTCCTTTGCTCCTTTAAAAGAGCTCCTTTAGCCCTCTCCTGAAAGTAACTATTTATAGTGGGCGCAATAAAAGCCAGGAATTCACAACCAGCCACTCCAGCTGGCACAAGCCACCAGTAAGCACCAAAGTGCTGATATAGAAAAGAATGATGGATGATGAGAAGTAAAGGTGGAATTCCTAAGAAAATAGAATAAACAGTCGTAAATATCGCCGTTTTGGTAACAGCTACATTAATATTCATAAGGCGATAGGTCACGATGGCATAAGCAACTATTCCAAGAGACACCGAAATAAGAATATTAAGATAGGGCGGGAACGGAATATTATACCACATTGGCCAGTTTGTCGCTCCGCCAAAAAAGCCAATTATAGCCGCCGCTAAGAAGTAGCGTATCTGTTCTTTTTTGAATCCGAAGCTTGTTCTGTAGCCTTTCAATAGAAACCTAAAGCCATAAAAAAGTTGAAAGAACCAAAAAGATAAATAAATGTGAAAGAAATTTGTAGGGACTGGCCAAAATCCAAGACCATACCTCGGCACTAGTTCTGTATATAACCGGGAAGAAAGATTTAGAAGAATAAAAATAAAATTAACCATATAACAAGCCAAGAGAAATTTTTTCTTTTCCTGTAATATCTCAAGGAAGGCGAATACAAAATGGAGATATGTCACATTAATAAAAATAATTCCCACTACAAGAATTTTGAACCAAAACAGAGCGTAAACCTCATCGTTTGCAAATTGCCACATAAAATATCCAAAACTATAAAGAGCAATACTTAAACTCAATGCAAAATATGTTATATTTTGAGTACTTTTTCTGTTTTTTGAGAGAACAAATGTTCCTAAGACAATATTACAAATTGTGTTCATAAGGCCTGTGAAACCCAATAGAGTCATGTAGCAACCCCCCTTAAAATATTATCGCTTCCATAGACTGACAAAGAGGATAATTTGCGAGTCATCACAGTCCACATCAATAGAAAAATTATCTATCCCTGATTCCTTTACAAGGCTAATTAATTTTTCTCTATTCCTCGGAATAAAAGTCCAATCACAGAACCAGTCTGGGTCCAAAGGTTTGTATTTATCTATATCCTTATGTGTGATAATGAGTCTCCCCCGGGACCCCAAAAGCCCAAAGTAAAAATGAATTAACTTTTTTAAAATTCTATCAGGTAAATAATCAGCTAACCCAATGCTATAGATCAGGTCCTGTTTCCCTATCAAGCCGGAATAATATAATGGTTTATTTACGACCTCTAATATATTATATTTAGAAAATTTAATCTTGATATTTCCAGGTAATTTCCCCATTGACCATTTGGCAAACTCCAGTGCTTTTTCATCCTGGTCCACACACTCAAAAATGATTATTTTTTTACGAACAGTCAGAAATGATAACAATTCTTTGATTTCTCTACATGAACCGCAGGCTAGATTCAATATTTTCACCTCGGGCGAAGACGAGCTACTAATAAAGTGTCTTAAAATGACTTTCATTTTATCGTTGCGATTTCTTACTGCTACAGCATAATTATTACCGAGAAACGATTGGTCGAAATAATAACCTATTTTTTCTGAAATAGGACGATTATTATAGATAGCCTCCAGTAATTCGTAATCTCCCGGATAACCCAGCGGCTTATCGTTAGCTCTTTTCACTATCAGGCTCTGGTATGCAAACCCTCCTACTAACAATCTAAATCTTCTCTTTATTTCTCTCAAAATTACTGAACTACCAACTATTCCTTCTAATTCATCTGCATCCCTGAGAATTTCATCATTAAGTTTATCTAATTTAATTTGTCCAGTCTTAGTCGGACCCTTCTGGTATATCTTCTTCTCCACAGCTGCCAATTGCTCCAAATAATTCTTGAGGTCATTAATAAAGAATCTTCTAACCTTTTCTGCAATCGCCGATTCAGAGACCATGCTGATAATGCGGTCTACTTGCTCCATAATAAAATTATCATTTAAATACAAAAGTCTTCTAAAAGCAAAGAGCTGTTCAGCGTTTAACTTTAAGAATTTCAACCCGTACAGGAATTGTCTTACCCTTTTCTTGGGTGCAGCCCATATTAATTCAACCGGCATATCTCTGTTCAGAGGATCAAGAGTCGACTCTATATTAAGGAACAGCTCTTGGGTCGCATTTAATGAATTCTCCAAAATAACATCTACTCCCGATTCACTTAAATTAACAATTTTACCTTTAATATTCATGAGAACATTTTTTCTTAAGTTTTCACCCCTTACCTTAACAGGTAAGTGTAGGACAAACCGGGGAGAGCTTCTCCTTTCAGGAGATTTCCTCTTACCACCTCTAACAGCCGGCGATTTCCTTCTGTCTGGCACTAACCAAACAGGTATTTCCATATGATTAAAACCTTCGTCACCGAGGCAATGAAGGAGAGATAATCACTCTCTCCTTTACATATTCCTACTATAGAAGACATTTAGCTATTTTGTTATTGGGAATTTAGTAAAATGTATTGTAGCCTCGTTCTTGGGTCTATGGTCTATCGTCCAATGTATTTCGGGTTCCACTACTGGTTGTGCGAAGCTCTTCCTCGATGATTCCAACTAGTTCTTCAGTGAGGTCTTCGTCCCAGCCAGAAATATATTTGTTGTTTGTAATTTCTTCTCTAATTAGGTCGAGTTGTTCTTTCATCATCTCATCTAAGTCCTTATGGAGATACAGTCCATGGGCATACCAGAGGCGAAATGCGGCTCGTTCAATTTCTGGAACAATAGATTTAGGTGACACTTTTCTTTTTAAGATTTTTTTAACAAGCTTTTTAGAGTAACTTCCAGCCTTCTCAATAAATGCTTCCTCGTACGAACCGGGGAAACCAAGAAGTCCGGTATATCTTTTTTCCTTGGGTCGTTTCTTAATCTCTTCCAATCGCTGGTTAAATGTACGCCTCAGAGCATCTTCTTGTGGGGAATAATACTTGTAGTAAAACCTGCGCGGATTATAAAATAGGCGCATAATGCAATCTTGTAACTTCTCCCGAAATTTTTTATACCTCCAATTATGTCTCCAGTAGTATTGTTCCATTATAATATCTAACCCTTTAAGAACATCCTTCGTTTGTTTGTGAGATAGCGGGTTGTATGAGATTATGAATCCTTTCGCTCTCTCTTTCCAATTTGGTTCTTTTGGGATACTTTCTATATAATCAATGATATATCTTACAGTCTTAAATTTGTCCATAATTTCATTTGGAATCTCGATACCAAAAATCTCTTCGAGATTATAAACTAAAGAAAACAAACCCGGATTGTCAAGCTTAAGCCCTTTTACCAGCGACTGTTCAGGGCGAATCTCCTTTATATCACGCCCCGTCTCTAATGCTATAAGCTTCATCACTATTAAATAGATATCCATATGTTATGTCAATTTGAAGTTTCCTTAACGGAAGATGAATTCACTTCCTTAAGAACACGAAGCGCCCGCAAAGTTATATCTTCCAGATTCCCGATAGGAGTAGCCACAGCATAGAGAATACCCACACCTCTACCTAATTCTGGCAACTGGCGGTAGCCTCCTTTTGTGCTCCGAATGGTTGATAAAATTCTGGACTCTCTGAATATTTTCCCCGGAAAAGCCGAGAGAGAGTAGCTTGTTTCTATCGTATTTTTTCTCCACGATCAGACATAATAGACGGTCCAGCTCATCGTAATTAATACCGAGTTCTCCTTCATCAGTCTGGCCCGGCCACAATCCTGCCGAAGGACGCATCTTTATTATGGGCTCGGGAACTCCGAGATATTTTGCGAGTTGCCTGACCTGCGTCTTGTAAAGGTCGCCGAGCGGTTCTAAATCCACCCCGCCATCCCCGTATTTGGTAAAATAGCCTAACATTAACTCTGTCTTATTGCTGGTGCCCAACACCAAAGCCTGCAAAGACAATGCCCAGTCGTAAAGAATGGACATCCTCTCCCGCGCCATCTTGTTTCCCCTCCTCAGATATTGCATTGCCTTGGCCTCGGGTCCCCCGCTTGCCAAAATAGCGGGATTGACAATCTCTCCCGATGAGAATTTTTCGAAATATTCCTCAATCATCGGATCAATTCTTATTATCTCTGAATTTAGGCCAAGCTTTCTGGAAACGAGCCGGGCACGCTTGACGCTTTCCGACTGGTAAGATTTGTAAGGCATAATCAGCGCATACAGATTATGAGGATCTTCCAGGGCTTCCACTGCCAGGTAAGCCACAACCGTTGAGTCGATTCCCCCAGAAAGGCCCAGGACAGCCCGCTGGAATCCACTCTTCTTCATTACTTTCTTAATAAACTCTACTAATATTCTCTTTACTCGCTCACAGTTAATTGCCAGCTCTTCCACTTACAAACCTTCCCTTCCCATTTCTCCTCTATCTAAAAGATTTAGGAATGCTTTAACCACCTCCGGGTCAAATCTTCTTCCACTCTCTTCCTCCAATACTCTTCTGGCCTCTTCTCCGGTGAACCCATTGCGGTACGGCCTATCTGAAGTCATCGCGTCAAAAGCATCGGCGACACTAATGATTCGCGCACCGAGCGGTATCTTTTCACCACTCAATCCTTCCAGATAACCCTTGCCGTCAAAACGCTCATGATGGTAAAGAATTAATGGAGCAATTCCATTCAGGAACTTAACAGGAGTTATGATGCTTTCTCCAATTAGTGGATGCATTTTGAGAATCTCATATTCTGTATCCGAAAGCTTACCTCTCTTGGAAAGAATGGCTTCCTGAATACCGATTTTCCCAATGTCATGAATTAGAGAAGCATACTCAATATTGCGAATTTCGCTTTCCGAGAGCTTCATCTCTCGGGCAACTTTCACCGCATAATGGGTGACTCTGTCCGAATGGCCTTTAGTGTAGGGATCTTTGGCATCAATTGCTCGCGCCAGGGTCTGAATTGTTCCCAAATAGGTGTCCTGCATATGCTTGTAGAGTTCTGCATTTTCAATAGTCATTGCCGATTGGTCGGCTAAAATGGTCAGTAACCACAAGTCTTTTTCATCAAACTTCTGCCCTGACTCTTTGTTATTTATATTCAGAACGCCAATCACCCTGTTTTGCGCCTTTAGAGGAACGGAAACAAAAGACTTGGAAGTATATCTTTCATTGCTCTGCCGGGAGAAACGCTCATCGGTTTCGATATTTTCACAGAGAATCGGCTCTCCGTCTTCAGCCACTTTCCCGGCAACACCTTCACCAATGCGGATACGCGTATTCTTCACTACCCCCTCAGGCAGACCCTTTGCTGCTACAATCTCAAGGATATTTTTCTCCTTGTTTATCAACATTAGAGAACCTATTTCCGTTTTCAAGAGTCGAGTGCCGCCAGTAACAATTAGTTTCGCCAACCTGTCTATTTCCACTACACCGCTGGTGGTCATCCCGAATTCGTGAATTCCCAAAAGAAAGGTTAGAAGGCTTTCCAGGTCTTCTACATGCTTTTTTATTTCCTCTTCTGCCTCTTTCAGCCTGAGTATTAACTCTCTTTCCCTCCCGAACTTTCCGACCAAATAGACTATGGCGCCAGCTAAGACCAGAATTGTCGCCAGGATTAGGGAAAATTCCATCCAGTCCACCCATTACTTAATGTTTTCTTACTATCTCCTTAATCTTCATCAGTCGGATAAGATTGCTTCTCTCCAGTTCCTCCAGTTTCATACTAATATAGCTGATAGTTTCAACTATGTTGGGAATTAGAATATGCTCTAAAGCATTTACCCTGCGCCGGGTGCGCTCAATTTCAAAAGAGAGCATCTCCAGTCTTTTCTCTTTCTCGGCGAGTTCCACCATCTTGGGTATCAATTCCCTGTACTTCTTCAACGCTAGGTCAAGCTCCATGGAAGTAGTGAGAACTCCATAAGAGAAGTAGTCCCCCTCTGTCTTAAGCTTATAGCTGGGAACTCTGAGATTGAGAAGTGGTGTATAGGTGACTTCGAGGCTGGTCTCCAGCGGGGCAAGCATCAACGCTTCCTCCAGGAACTCTCTTCCCATATACGACCTGGCAACAAGAAAAGAGCCATAGGCCTCAAACAATTCTCTTTCCACTGTCAGCCTGAGGTCCTTGATTTCCTCTATCAGGGAAAGAAAATTACGCATCAGCTCATCCTGTTTGTCCCGGAGCAATCTGTATCCTCGCCGGGCAAGGATTAATCTCTTCTTCAGCTTCAGCAGCTCCATCCTTGTGGGATTGACAGCAAGCCTCATACTTATTTCCTTTCAACTTTTACCATATACTTTTCTATCTCTTCTTCTTTCACCCTCTTCAGCTCTTCCCGGGGTAACATCTGGAGAAGCTCCCAGCCAATATCGAGGGTTGTCTCCAGTGGCCTCTCCTCATACTCTCCTTGAACAACAAATCTCTTCTCATATTCGTCAGCAAATTGAGAGAATATTTTATCTGTTTCTGACAGAGCTGCCTCCCCCAGAATTATTGCCAGTTCCTTTGCCTCTTTGCCCCGCGCATAGGCAGCAAATAGCTGAGAAGTCACTCCGCCATGGTCTTCTCTTGTCTTCCCCTCTCCGATTCCTTTCTCTTTTAGTCTGGATAGTGAAGGAAGTACGTCTATGGGCGGAGAAATACCCTTTCGGTTAAGCTCCCGCGATAAAATTATCTGGCCTTCGGTGATATAGCCGGTCAAATCGGGAATGGGATGGGTCTTATCATCTTCCGGCATCGTTAGTATCGGCATCAAAGTAATCGAACCCTTCTTGCCCTTTACTCTACCTGCTCTTTCGTAAATTGTCGCCAGGTCAGTATACATGTAACCAGGATATCCTCTCCGTCCCGGAACTTCTTTTCTTGCCGCAGACACTTCTCGCAGGGCGTCACAATAGTTTGTCATATCGCTCAAAATCACTACCACATGCATATCTCTCTTGAAAGCCAGATATTCTGCAGCAGTCAGGGCTACTCGCGGAGTAGCCAGCCTCTCGATTGCCGGGTCATCAGCAAGATTGATGAAGAGGACAGCCCTTTCAATTGCCCCTGTCTTCTTGAAATCCGTTATGAAGAAATTGGCCTCTTCAAAGGTAATTCCCATTGCTCCAAAGACAACCGCAAACTTCTCCTCGACTTCAACCCCTTTCCCCCGAGAAATTACCTTTGCCTGCCTGGCAATCTGTGCGGCAAGTCCGTTGTGCGGCAGCCCGGAACCGGAGAAGATTGGCAGTTTCTGACCCCTTACGAGCGTATTCATTCCATCTATTGCTGAAATCCCGGTCTGAATGAATTCTGAAGGATAGTCCCGGGCGTCGGGATTAATGGGACTACCATTTATGTCCTCTCTACTCTCAGCGAGTATAGCTGGCCCATCATCTATCGGCCGTCCCAGTCCATCGAAAATTCTTCCTAATATATCGACGGACACGGGAAGTTCCACCCTTCGCTCCAGGAATCTCACCCGGGATTGTGCCAGATTCAGGCCTGTTGTGCCCTCAAAGAGCTGGACGAGAACCCTGCCCGCATCCACCTCAAGTACTCTTCCCCTTCTCACCTCGCCACTGGCAAGGGTAATTTCGGCTATCTCGTCATACTTGACTCCCGCAGTGTCCTCAACGAGAATTAATGGTCCGGCAATGCTGGAAACTGTAAGATACTCTCTCTGCATTTGACTCCTCTATCGTAAATTCCAAAATCCAAATTTCAAATTTCAGATTACAAATTACGGGCATAAAGCCCCACACTACCGAGCGACTCCGAAAACTATCCCCACCTCTTAATACCTCGAGGATGAAGGGATAGTTGCAGGAGCTTCAAATCCGCCAGGTTTGGCAGGAGCGCTGGCGGATTTAGAGCGAGGTTCTACTAACCGAGCGTCTCCGAAAACTATCCCTTCTTCTCCCTTCCTGCTTCTATCTCCTTCTTCATCTCCTCTTCTATTACCCCAAATTTCTCCTCTTCTCCCTCAGGAATGTATTTCATCCGAGATATTCTTTCTTTCACTTTGAGCTTCTGAAGTTCGGAGAATTCAACTCCTTCATCCAGTAACTCCTGGGAAAGCCGGTAAAGCCTGATTATGACTCTAAGCATTCGGTACTGCTTCTTTGCTCCCGTATAGCTATCCTGGGGGTCGAAAGCGTGCTGATGCAGGAAGTCTTCCCTTATCGACTTAGCCGTCTCTAAAATTAGCCTATCCTGGGCCGAGATAGCTTCCAGACCTACCAGCCTTACCAACTCTTCCAGGGAAGCCTCCTCTTGCAGGAGGCGCATCGCCTCCGAGCGTAGCTGGAGATAGTCTTTTGCCACTTCTCTGGATAGGTATTCCTCAATATTATCCAGATAGAGAGAATAGCTATTCAACCAGTCAATCGCTGGAAAGTGGCGCTGGTAGGCAAGCCTGTCTTCTAAACTCCAGAAGACCTTCACCATACGTAACGTGGCTTGTACCACAGGGTCGGAAAGGTCTCCTCCGGGAGGAGAGACAGCGCCCATTATAGAAAGGGTGCCTTCTCTCCCATCCTGGCCCTGACAGATCACCCTACCAGAACGCTCATAAAACTCGGCTACTCTCGCTGCCAGATAGGCGGGATAGCCTTCCTCTCCTGGCATCTCTTCCAGTCTTCCTGACATTTCCCTCATCGCCTCTGCCCAGCGGGAGGTAGAATCGGCCATAATAGCCACCTTATATCCCATATCACGGAAATACTCTCCAATTGTAGCTCCGGTATAAACAGAAGCTTCCCGGGCAGCTACTGGCATATTGGAAGTATTGGCAATCAGGACAGTCCTTTTCATCAGAGACTCTCCTGTTCGCGGGTCCTTCAACTTTGGTAGTTCCAACAGGACATCGCACATCTCGTTACCCCTCTCCCCACAGCCAACATAGATAATGATGTCTGCATCTGCCCACTTGGCGAGCTGGTGTAGAACTACAGTCTTACCACTCCCGAAGGGGCCAGGAATACAGGCAGTACCGCCCTTGGTGATGGGGAAAAAGGTATCTATTACCCTCGTTCCGGTGAAAAGAGGAATAGCTGACGGAAGCTTCTCCTTATAGGGCCTCTGCCGTCGGACAGGCCACCGTTGCAGCATGCTTAAGGAAATTATGGAGCGAGAAGCTGGAGGCTGAATCCGGGCAATAATCTCCTCCACAGTAAATTCGCCCTTATGAATCTCCACAACTTCGCCTTCAATTTCCGGCGGAACCATTATTCTGTGAGTAATAATGGTGGTCTCCTCCACTTCTCCGATTATGTCTCCGGAAATAACCCTATCTCCTTTCTTGACTTTGGGCCTGAAGGTCCATTGCTTTTCCCGGTCGATTCCAGGTATATGGATTCCTCTGGTAATGTAACTCCCCACCTTCTCTCTTATCTTGTCCAGCGGCCTCTGAATTCCATCATAAATAGAAGAGATCAATCCCGGACCCAACTCGACTGATAGAGGTCCCCCAGTAGCGACAACCGGTTCTCCCGGGCCGAGACCAGCCGTCTCTTCATATACCTGTATGGAGACCCTATTCTCTTTCAATTCGATTACCTCACCAATCAGCCCCGGAGTCCCCACCCGCATAACCTCATACATCTTAACTCCAGGCAGTCCTTCAGCAACCACCAGCGGACCCGATACTTTTACAATCTCACCCTTAACCATCTCTTATCTCCAGAAAATCGCTATCACCAGACTCCCACCCTATGCCTCTCCAAATATGTCTGCTCCCACTGCCCTGATGGCTATCTTTCTTAACTTCGCCAGAGCCAGCCGTCTCCTTTCAATCCCGGGCATAATAATAATATCCACTCTTGCCATTCGGGAAACTTGCTCAATCCTTTCCCTGAGCGGCTGGGCAAAGGTTTCTGTAATATAGACCAATAAATAGCCTCCCTTGCCAATCTCCTCGAGTGCGCTATCAGCCTGCGAAACATCGGCCACAGGAAAGGCGGAGAAACCCAAGCCCTTAAAACCCCAGATGAAATCTTTCTCGCCAATTACTGCAACCTTCATCTATCTTCCCTGCCAAAATAGCCGGCCAAACTTAAGCCCTGTGGATACCGACATAGCTTTCTCTCAGTCTTTCTTTGATTATTTCCTGAGAGAGTCGGTTGAACTTCCCTACCATAATAGTCCTCAGATTCTTGACCTCCGTCTCCTTTGCTACTAAATATCCAATTAGGGGCTCAATGCCAAAGGTTATGTATTTTGCTTTCTTTACAAAACTTAATAGGTGGTCGTCAAATAACTTTTCTAAATGAGAGAAGCTTCCACTTCTTTTCCAATCTTCAACTCCGCTTTTCACTATTTCGTAATAGTCCTTGAATCTCAGAATATCCAGGAAACTCTCCAGAGAGCCTGCAAACAATCTTAAGAAGTCTCCTTTCTCCAGGACCCCTCCAGGGATTAGACATTTTTCCAAGTAATCTCTCCCCTTACCCATCTCCTTCAGTCTCAAAAACGTCCTGATATTTGCCAGGTCAATTTGGATGGAAAAAAAATTCTCCAGAAATTCGCACTTTGCCTGACGGGAGACTCCGAGGCAATGAGAAAGGTATATCTTATCGAGGGTAGTATCAACCAGCTGGAAATTCTTTTCGGAACTATATACTGTTCCCATCCTCTGGAGCGCTCCGGCAAAGAGCGGAGGCAACCTATCGAAAATACCAGTTTCCACTGCTTCCAGGAGTTCTTCTCTTTTAACCTTGGTTGGAACCAAGTAATATTTCTCATCAATAACAGCTCCCCACTTCTTCTTAAAAGCAACCTTCATATTATGAAAATCGTTTCTCACGATGAATAAGTCAGTCAACTCGGGATCTTGCGTCAGTTCAGAAATGAGCTCGTAGACTCTCTCCATCTGGAGAGACAGATGCCAGTCAAAATCGTCCTCTCCCTTAATCTCGGCCAGCCCCTCGGCATAGTCTGTATCAGCCAGGCTCTTAAGCGCGGCTTCCACACTCTCTGCCTCAAGAATACTTATCAGCTTATGGAAATCGAGTAGCCTTACTTCTCTTGCCCTTATCTTTCCCACAGCATAAGCATAACGGCTATCCATCCAGGGACCTCACGAACAATCATGCTTGAAAGATAGTTTGTGAAGAGCATCGGGAATCTTAGCCAGAAAACGAAGACGACCAATTCTCCTGCCAAGTAGAGTCGAAAGAGGTCTTACAACCTCTGTCCGCTCAATCAAACCGTGTGTGAGGTTCTCCCTCGCACGGCTTTCCTTAACTGTTGCCAGAATCGGAATAGTTTCAATAAGCACGAATAGGTATAAGTCGAAACATATTAACCAGACCCATTTCACGATAGAGAACTTTCGCTGGATAAACTTTCCAAAGTATGTTACACCACCGTTTGGCTTTAAA
>Ga0315312_1000478_pt1 | contig 46889 bp, 47 predicted proteins | sample TDP7_MG_FD_203629 | JGI IMG/M metagenome (GOLD analysis project Ga0315312, IMG submission 203629) | Freshwater sediment microbial communities from Lake Towuti, South Sulawesi, Indonesia - TDP7 | ecosystem: Environmental > Aquatic > Freshwater > Lake > Sediment | place: Indonesia: South Sulawesi... | reverse complement strand
GCGGCTGTGGTCTAGCCTGGTCTAGGACGGAAGCCTCCCAAGCTTCTAACCCGGATTCAAATTCCGGCAGCCGCACCGACTAGGCTTCTGTGATCATAACAAACACCGGTGAGAATTGTTCCCTCATCAGCCTTGCATCTAGTGCCATCAACAGAATTAGCTAAACTCCTTCTTTAGCATCTTTGGCGGAGTCCAATGGACCGTTCATCCCACATGATGGGCTATTTTTGTGAGCATTGGAGAAGAAAGGAACAGATTTTGTGAATACCATAGGGGTAATAAATATATAAGACATTAGACAGTTCTTTCACCGATATCAGTTGGTAAAGGTTACTTTTAGACCTTGGGAAGAAGTCATAATACATGAATCTATCCAATATACTCTGAACGAGTTAATTCATTTAGTAAGTTTGGGCGTTCAGCCGGGCGCCTTAGCCCCACCATTGAATTGGGCAGAAGGAGTCGTATTTATACAAGGGACTATGCCGCCTACGGAGGATGTAATTAGAGAAAACCTCAAAGGAATAATGCATTGGAATGTTGTTCGATGGGCACTAATGCCTAATTTTCAAAACATTGTAGTCGTAAAAGAAACTAACGTCAGAATTCCTATTGTTGATGTAAGAGCGAATGAAATTCTGAGCGAGGTTGCAAAATCGTTAAGGAAAATTGCGAAACAAAAATAAGACCCATTTCTTACGCTGGATGTCTTAGGGTAAAATGTAAAATCCTATAGTACATAGGTGCTCAAAAATGAGTGCGCGTCTGGTCATCAATCTCGCCGACAGCCTACAGCACTCTGCTTTTCTTTCATAGCCGGGCTAATGTAGCGCCACGACATGGTCAAGCACGTTATTATGATGCTCTCCAAAGATTTTTCACCCCTGAAGCAAGCAGGACATTCTCAAAGGTACAAGCTACGAAGACTTCCCTGGGATGAGCATCGAATTCGTGATGGATTAGTTAGCCGCCGGGTCTACAAAGCTGAAGTCTTCTGTCGCGTGTTGGTTAAGTTAGTAGACTTCTATGCCTACCTCGTCCCCGATTCTTCTGCTCAAGGTGGCGGCCTCATACCCCATTCTACTGGACCTTAGTATCCTCGTTCTCAGGTCTGTGACAGGCTTCACCTCCATGTGCCCGAGGGCACCAGCTCGGATGTGATATCCCATACCATCGCTATAGGTTGAACGAAGCCTATCTCCCAGTAGGGCTCTTCCTTTCGTGGTAATCCTGTATCGCCCTTCCACAAGACCTAGTTCTAGGAAGGCGAGATCAAACACGTCTTGGGCGAAGAAATGCTGGACATCTTCTAACATCCTATTCAGAAAACGCCTCATATCCTCGTAGTAGTCTTCACGGTCCCAGAATTTGTAGATGAAACTTAGGGTTTCGGCGACCGGGACTCTCTGGCAAAGCCTCGGACGAGGCCTAAGGAAGACTTGGGCTGTTTCTATAGGCGAATTCGGTACGATTGTGGCCATTTCCCTTATGCGCAAGTTGACTTTGTGAGACGCTTAATACCGGGAAGAAAGATGCTTATATCTATTTTGCATTTTGTAAATCTTTTTTGAATATTATGATTTTCGAGAAATGTAAGGTGGTCCAAGTGCTATCAAAGTGAGCCTCAGAGTGTCCAATCATATCCAAGATCTTTAACGTTGTTCCATTTCTTAACTTTCTAGAGAACACTTGTTTAAGATGATTTCATCGAAACCTTAGGGGACCAGTCCTCTGAAGATGCCGAGGATAACTAGGATATTGTTGAATGCACCTGTGAAGGATACGTAGGCTAGGACCGAGACGGTTAGGCGCCATATGGCTCTTTTTGGAAGTGCCAAGGTGGCGACCGTGAGGGCTGCCCAAAAGATGGTGAGCGCGCAGATCGGATTGTAGAGGACATGTGCTTCTCTAAGGCCTTTTGCTAGTCCCAGCTGTGTGGTCATGTAATCTGCTGAGACGCCGAGTGTCGCGATTATGTAGGGAGCGAGGTTCTCTGGACGCCACACGGTGGAGAATATAACAGTTGAAAAGTTTAAAACTTATGAAGGTGCAGTACATCGGGCTGTCCGAACACGATCTTTCCCTAGGCCGAAGCTGACCAGACCACCTCAAGTAACTCATTCCTCTCTTTGGCCGCTACGATTCGTTTCTCCAACTACCGCGGTTGGGATCGAGAACCGCAGAAGCGTCGAGTCCCGAGCATCTGTACCCTGAGAGAGACACCGATTAATGGCTGGCCCTTGATAGATGAAACTGAATTCTTTCAAGAACGGTCTCGACGATGAAGGGTGCGGGTGCCAGAGGCGTTAGGCTGGGCGCTAGACTTGCCTTGCTCCTACTCGCAGCAAGCCTTGCAAGTCAGACATACCAACCGACGTTCCAACAGGTCCCTATTGCGTGGGGACAGACAGGTCCGAAAGTCCCATACTCTCTTGGAAACTGGACCTACATCCCAAGTCTATTGCTACCGACGTACGTCAAAGAAGGGCAGATTTCTATTGGGGCCAACTGGACCTATACCTTCACCCTCAAGGAAGAACTGAAATATCACATCTATCTCTTGGGCGGCTGGATAAATGAGGTTGAGAAGAACCGGACAGACTACGACGTCCTCGTAGTCGACCCGAAAGGAAGCTATGAGTCGAGTCACACAGAGGCCGCAGGTCTACCCGAGCACTTGGGAAGCACCGTGGACGACCCCCTCTACAAGCCTACACAGACTGGGAACTACAGCTACCTTATTCTCAACGATCCAAAGGACAGTGATGGAACCAGAAACGCGACCTTCATGGTCATAGAGCATTTGGACACGAATCTTTGGCACGAGAACAAGCTGTATCTCCAAGGAAGAGAGTACGGTGAGCCTAAGACGCCGACGGCCTGGGCCTACGAATTCAACTCCAGTAGTCCTCGTATCGAAATCAAGGTGGCAGTGCCAGACACTTTGGACATGTATGAGGCTCGTCTTTACCTGATGTCCAACCCGGCGATAGGTAAGGGTTCGTATCTTTCAGGGATGCCCATTCCTTGGGAGCCCGGGCTCTATGGGAGAACTTACTACGATACGAAGTACAAGCATACAATCGGCGGATACAACTTGAACACGACTGGCTACCGTGGGAACGCGTTAGCTAGTTGCGAATACCCCGGTCAGGACATGTTGATCAACTACACCTCCCCCTACGTGGGGAACCTACTCTACCACCTTGTGCTCATAGCCGAATATGGGCAGGGCAATCTTAGCTTCATCATAAAGACCGACTTCAGCAAGCCATCGTTCAGACTGCAACCTCTGGGCACAATAGTGGAAGCTGGGCAAGATGTAGCCATCCAAGCTGTGGTGGATAGATCTAACATAGCGATAGACAGTCTCACCCTAGAATACTCCCTTGATAACGGCCAAGTGTGGAACTCAATTCCTATGTCGGTTCAAGGCTCCTCGACATACTTGGGGGTGATTCCGTCTCAATCCGAGGGTACCTCGGTCATCTACAAGGTCACAGCCTACGATAAGGCAGGGAACAAGGCTAGTCAACAGGGCAGTTACAGGACTTGGAAGCGAAGCAACCTCTCCATTCTCTCTTCGACCGAATCTATAGACGGGGGAGAGAACATCACCGTGTCTGGCCAGCTAGAACCAAGTTTTCAAGGATTAACTCTCTCAGTAAACTACACGAGTCCCCAAGGGATTGTCGTTACACGAACAGTGGCGACCAATAGCACTGGAGGTTTCAGAGACACCTTCACGCCAAGCAAAGCCGGAGCCTGGATCGTCAGGGCAGGATGGCGTGGCAACGAACTCTATTTATCGACCATGAAAAATGCTAGCTTCTTCGTTAGAAGGCTCCCCGTCTCGGCGACGTTTGAGGTTGACAAACTGGAGACCGCGCTTGGAGACAACATCGTGGCGCGTGGTGTCACAACACCGCTTCTAAGGAATGCCACTTTCAAGCTCATCCTCATTGACGCCAACAAACAGAAGACGACGCTGCAGACCAAAACGGGGCAAGATGGTTCCTTCACTGCCAGCTACACTCCTGCCCAGACGGGCCAGTTAACGATTCAAGCCACCTATGATGGGGATGAGTTCCACGAGGCATTCGCAGGGCCCATCATCTCGGTGAAGGTGAATCCCAAACCGAATCCTTCGTTCTTTGAAGCTTATCTTCTCTACTTTCTGATCGGTGGTGGAGTAGCCGCTGCCATAATATGGTTCTTCCTCTTCAGGCGGCTTGGCGGTAAGAGACAGAGTGTAGAGAGAAGAATTGTCCGTCCTCGACTGATCAGAAGGTAGTCTACTCGGATCCGACACCAAGTTGGCCCAAGAGCCTTCGAAACTCCCCCTCTGTTATCCAAGGGACCTCGAGGTAGTTTCGAAGTTCCTCTTCTCTCATGCCGATTCTCCTGCCTTCCTCTATCGCCACCTTGTAAGCCTCGATTTCCGTCTCCTTGTCCACGTAGCGGACGCTTCTGTCGTAGAGGGTTCTGCCCTCCAGAGCCTGCTTCACGTGCACCAGCTCATGGACGAAGTCGAGGTAGATCACCCGTTCATCGGATGCGTGGAGATGTTCTTGGGCGACGAGGATTATCCCGTCGCTATCCACCCGCATATAACCCTGTCCCGGAACTATGCTCACTTTGATTCTGTTCAAAATTGTCTCACGCTCGTCTGCCGTTGGGTAGATTCCTAGTACTGCTGGGGAATTTTCAATTCCACGAACTACTTGAGTCAAGGGGTACGTTCCAGGCCGAAGGTCCCGTTCCAAGGCGAAGCCTTGCACATCGACTCTGGCTGATCCTTGATGCAGGCGCATTGTGGGACACAAAGTTGCGTAAGATACAGTATAAGTATTCCTCTGGCGATTCTTGTAGGGACATGGGCCATTCCTACTCCATCAGACTCATGAAGGAGGGGGATGCTCACCGGTCTGTGGCTCTGACGAACCTCATGAACTGGGGGCTTGAGGTAGACGACTTCTCCTTCATGATGCAACTTGAGCCTAAGGGATGCTTCGTAGCCGTAAGAGGAGACGACGTTATAGGGGTTACAACCTCGATATCCTTCGGGCCAATAGGCTGGATTGGAAACGTCATCGTTGAGCCCAAAGAACGAAAGAAGGGTGTCGGAGCGGCCCTCGTATCGGAGGCTCTCCAGCATCTTAAGGCTGAAGGGGTTGCCACCGTAGGACTTTACTCGTACTGGAACACGGTTTCCTTCTACGAGAGTTTGGGCTTCAAGGCTGATAGAAACTTCTCATGGCTCGTATGCAGGAAAGCTTCTTGGAAAGGCAAATCGATGACCAACCTGGATAGCCGAGATCTCCAAGTGGTCGTGATATTCGATGAACAATGCTTTGGCGCTTCAAGGAAGAGGCTCCTGAAGGCGATATACCACTCTCCCATAGGTATCTGCCATGCCATCCTCGAAGGCGACAAACCCGTAACATATCTGATGGCGACTCGATCAGCGACATCAGGAGAGATCGGACCGTGGATATGTCTACCTGGACGTGAGGAGGACGGTTTCCGCCTGGTCCGGGCGCTTGGAAAAGAGTTGCTTGGTCGAGAGGTCCATCTGGGTGTACCTTCTGACAGAGTGGATGTCGTTGACCTTCTTTCGAGTCTGGGATTTGTGGAGGATTTCCCGGTTGTGAGGATGGTTTGTGGCCCTGTCCCTCCTGACTGGAACTGCGTTTTGGCTATAGAGTCCTTGGAGAGAGGTTAAGATCGGAGGGACTAAGGTGCATAGCGATCTAGTGTCGAACTTGATTTGGAGCTTTCTGTCATCCTCCAAGGGCAGCATCGAGACCCTTGCGAAGGCTGTCTCATCCCGAAGAGATACCCTGAGGGACGCAATAACCCTCTACAACTACGATGGCAAGACGAGGAGTAAAAAGACCTACGAGGGCTCCTGCTTCTTCCTGCGGACATCCATGGAATACTCCAGTCCCCAGCTCACACTCGAAGAGTTAGAGGGGCTCATCGCCGCACGACTGCTGGAGGTCTGCGTAAATCATCGGCTTGACTCAGCAACCTTCAAGCCACACGACATAGAGAAGATGGCCGAGGCCCTCCGAGTTCCTCCGGCTGGGAAGATAGTTCCGTTCATCCTCGAGACAGACGATGTGGAGCCTGATAGATACTCGAACAACCCTCTACGCAGCTCGTTGGTTGAAAGTGGCCAGAGCGCCTTCCCGGTGGCCAATGTGAGAACAGACGAGCTGAAGCTCGACGAACACTTCGTTGAAAAATATGATGGTTCCCTCATTTCGAGGGATGAAGCAGACCGCATCGAGCAAACCCTTGGGAACACGGGTAGTTACGTGGATTTCGTCGACGGTGTGAAATACGATGAACTTAGTCGAATTCTTCAAGACTTCGGTCTGGAACTTCGATTGCCCCAGCTCAGGATGCCTTTGGATATACTAATGAATGAGGAGAGGGGGGATCCCCTCCACTCCATAGTCCAAGTGAGCCATAGCAGATACGAGGATGTCGAGGCGCTCTACCTGCTGATGGGAAGAAGCATGAAGAATAAGACCCTCCTCCCAACCGTGCCCCACTCACCAAAGGGGTTCGGGTCGAAACGCGCTGCTCGAGGCAGACTGGTCTTCTCCAATGGGGTTCTAACTACAATTCGGGTCCGATATCAGACAACGAGCCTCTACCCGAATATGGCTGACCCCAACGATGTCAGTTTCGCCAAATGCAAAGACGATTTTGAACTTGTGGTCAACCGCTTGACGGACTATTCCTACGTCGAGACTCCCTCGTCCCCCCAGTTCGTTCTTTACGCGCTTCTCTCACCCGAGGATGGATCTCTCTGGCACGGTGTAGGAGAGTACGCAGGATACGAGATTCTCAGAAGCTATGCTTCGATGCAAACGGCCTTCCTGAGGGACCTTATCTTCAGGGATGTGAAGAGGTCGAGGGTCCGAGAGCGAACCCCAGGCATGTTCAACCTAGATCCGGAGAAGATGTGGAAGCATCCTGTGCACGGTAATATCGATGCAGGGGTCGGGTGCATCCAAGACCTTGCCTCTTTCTTGAGTCATGAGGTGAAGGTAACACCAATCTCCGCAAAGTTGAGAGAACTATGATAGAATGAGTTTGCGCTAGACAGCAGTCGAAAGGCCTATAAGACATTAAGACCTATATGTGAAGGCCCTCGAGGGGGTCTAGAGATGCTCGATACCATACTCGCTAGCTCATTCATAATACTTGTCCTCCTCGTGTTAGACTGGGGGTCTCGAAGGCACCGTCAATAGCTGGTCGCCGTGTCGTCTTCGGTTCCATAAAGATTTCATATTATCGAGTCGTTTTGATCTCGAGTTATGCTTCTAGTCAGGCTCCTATCGGCCGAATCCGCTGAAGATGGAGTTACCAGAAGTTTAAATATGAAACGTATTGAATCAGAATAGAGATGGCTATGTCCTACCTTGTGAAGGGCTATATGGATAAAGATGTTCCGACAATTGCGTACACCGCTACAGTGACGGAGGCAGCAAAAATGATGAGCAAAGCCAATAGGGGTTTTCTCATCATCCTCAGGGAAGGACAGCCAGTTGGGATAGTCACGGAAAATGACTTCGTGCAAAAAGTAATAGCCCGTGAATTGAACCCGAATGAATTAATGATCGGCCAAATCATGGCCTCGCCATTGATAACTGTGGATCCCGACGAAGACCTGCTCAAAGCCTCCCAACTGATGCGAGAACACAGGATTCGCCGTCTTCCAGTTATGAGGAATGGCATACTCTATGGAATAATCACTTCGAAAGAAATCGCTCTCCGTTGTGGTGAGTACGTAGAAAGAACGGTCAAGGACATCGTACGATGGACCGCCCCACTTGGACCCTGATGGCTAGACACAGGGGCAAGAGCTTCTTCAAGCACTGGCTTCGAAGAAGAACCAATCTTCAAGCTTTGTTTTCTTGAGCGCCCCCGTTCCTTCGCGTGTGAGGCTCAACCCGTAATAGCTTCCCTCTGTAATTTGGGCCAATTCCAGCATGAACTCGGTCGGTGTATACCATTCTAAGGTGGATGTAATCTTCCTAAACAGGTCGCCTGGAATCTCTTGCTTTCGGTGGGAGGTGTTGATGACGATGACCCGAACTCCATCCCGCTTCAGGATACGCGCCATATCTATGACGTCAGCTTGGGCTTCGCTCATGAAACTCTCTCTGGTGGTCGTTGATAAGGCTCGAGTAAGAGGAACGTTGACGATGCCATCCGAGATTATGATGAGGGTGGGAACGACATCCTTGTTTCGCTGTTTCTCTAGTCGGAGTAGACGCCAAGCCCGGAGCAGGCCTGTGGCCATGGGGGTGAAGTCGCTGGTTCCAATCTTCTTCAGCTTTCCTACAGCCATGTTGAGGTTTGTCGTAGGCTGTTGAAGAACTATAGCGTCCTTACCCTTGAAGACTATCAGGGAGACGCGATCCCGTTTTCGGTAGACGCTCCTGTGGAGGCTGAAGACGGCTCTACCAATATTCGTTATAGAGCTTGCCATGGAGAAACTCATGTCTACTAGGAGGACGATAGAGAAGGGTGCCCGGTACTCTCTGATCTTCACTCGGAAGTCCTGAGGCTTCACTACAATCGAGACCCCATCGGCCTTTCGCATGGGCTGGAATGGTGAAGCGGCTCTCAAGGTTGGTACTAGAGCGATATCCCAGGGCTTCTTCTTTGGGAGCTCATAGTAAGCGTACCTGCCCCTATTGGAAGAGGTGACAATTTTCGCCCTTTTTCCCACTAGGTACTGCGTTCCTCTTCGAGCCTTTCCTTCCTTTGAGAATTTTGGCGGTCTTAGAGGTTCTACATCCTTTGGGATCTCCTTCAGCGTAATGAGTTCGTTCTTCATCGCTTCCAATGCCGCGCTTCTTTCCCTTTGCAACTCGGCCATCGTTGGGGTTCGAATGGTTCCCTCGGAGTCCTCCACGACAACCTGAGAGATTCTTCCCTGCACAGACGTGATCTTGGAAAGGTCTATGAGCCCAATTTTGGTCGGTCCTCTGGATTTACGAGCCATCCACCGACCTACAAGGGTGCCTGTGACTATGCTTACGAGTACCGATAATAAGACCTCGATCGGTGACTGAGCGAAGAGTTCGCTGAGACTCGGTAAGGATATGATGAGAAGCAATGTTGCCGGAATAATTGTGAGAAGTACTACCAAGGGGCTGAGCTTCTTCTCAATCCGTAATTCGGTGGGCACAGGCAGACGCAGACTTCTGCGACGATCAATCTTGAGGCTGATTTTTCTGGGGACAATTCCACGGATGGCAGCGCTTATCTCTTGGATGCTTGGGGGCTCCTTCAATCCAGACTTCCGGGTTCTATGAGTCAACGCAAGCTCCGAAGCTATTCTGACGTCCTCTTGTGTGACCTCAAGCCGTCCCATATAGGCCGCGTGAGCTCTGGCAGCCTTGACAGTAACTATGTCAGGCCGGTAACCGTCAACTTGAAGCGTGGTGTGGACCCGGGCAATCGTATCCACTATGGAAGGGGGAACAACGACTCTTGATAGATTCTCTCGGGCCTCTTCCACTGCCCGGTGAACTCTATCATCCTCCGCCTCGTATTTCTTGATAAACGCGTCTGGGTTCTTCGAGAATTCAAGGTTTCGTTTGACGATCTCGACCCTTTCCATGGGGTCGCGGACGTTCTCAACCTTTACGTGAAGGCCAAATCGGTCCATGAGTTGGGGTCGGAGCTCACCCTCCTCGGGGTTCATAGTTCCTATGAGGATGAACCTAGAGGGATGAACCGCCGAGATTCCTTCCCTTTCAACGATATTCCATCCTGACGCTGAGGCGTCCAGTATCGTATCCATAAGGTGGTCCGGGAGTAGGTTCGTCTCGTCTAAGTACAAGATGCCTTGGTTTGCTTCAGCCAAGAGGCCCGGATGGAGTGCTCGAAGCCCTTCCTTCAAAACCCTCTCGACATCGATGCTTCCGACAATCCTGTCCTCAGTGGCTCCGATTGGAATCTGGACCAGTCGAACACGCTTCTTCGCCTTAGGCAACGTTCCTCGGCTTCCAAACTGTGCTTGACAGATATCACACATGTTGGTAGGATCCGTGGGGCTGCAGCTGAACACACAGCCTTCCACCATCTCCATATCAGGGAAGACCTTGGCCGCTGCTCTCACAAGGGTAGATTTCCCCGAACCCTTGGGACCTGTGAGGAGTATTCCCCCAATCGAGGGGTCGATCGTGTTAAGGAGGAGGCCGAGTTTAGCGCGTTCCTTTCCTACTATGGCTGAGAATGGATAGACGGGTTTCTCCAGGTTCTCTGCCATCAACCCATGTTGGGTACTCGTATCGTGCCTGTTAACTGGTGCTAGCATACATAAGCCCTTTTTCCTTCAAAGCCCCTTCAAGAGTACTCTGTATCTCCCCCGCGGTAGCGGGCTCTTCGAAGCCTTCCCTTCGCGTCCTGAAGCCTATAGCCATCTTGGCAACGCGAAGAATATCATTGACTGACACCTCTTTTCGCCCCTCCAAGGCGGCCAAGGTCTTGGCGGAGCTGACTATCACTATGTCAGGCCTATGTCCATCCATTTTCAGGGTTATGCAGGCGCGTGCAACTACTTCCAACAAGATATCTGGGACGGTGACATCCCTCAGGACTCTCCTAGCCTCCTGTATCCTCTTCCTCAAATTCTCCTGCTCTGCTTCGAAGGATTTAGCGAATTCTATTGGGTTTTCACTGAAGGCCATGTTGTTTCTGATGATTTCGACCCTTGACTTCTCGTCTAGGACCTCGCTGACCGTGACATGCAGGGAGAATCGGTCCATGAGTTGGGGTCGGAGCTCACCCTCCTCGGGGTTCATAGTTCCTATGAGGATGAACCTGGAGGGGTGTCCCACTGAGATGCTCTCTCTCTCGACTATGTTCCATCCAGAGGCAGCTGCGTCTAGGATGTCGTCCGTTATGTGGTCGGGCAAGAGGTTGGCCTCGTCGATGTAGAGTACATTCTGGTTCGCTTCGGCGAGGATGCCCGGCTCTAGAGCTCGTACGCCCAGCTTGATGGCCTGTTCGATATCTAGGCTACCAACAACCCTATCTTCTGTAGCACCTATAGGGAGGGTGACTATCCGCATCGAACGTCTAGACTGAGGAAGCGTCCCATCCTTCCTGTACCTAGCCAAGCAGTCTTGGCACATGTTGGTTGGATCTACGGGACTGCAGTTGAAACGGCATCCTTCAACGATCGTGACCTCGGGCAATATATCGGCCAAGGCTCTGACCGCGGTGCTCTTGCCTGTTCCCTTCGGCCCTCGTATTAGGAGACCACCTATGTGTGGGTTGATGGCGTTCAGGAGCAGTGCCAGTTTGAGCTCCTCTTGGCCTACGATTGCGGCGAAGGGATAGACGGGACGCGCCGGCATCTTTCCTCAGGCAAGAGTATTCATGTCGCCTTGGGAAATACCTTTTGGATGAAGCTTTGACCGACTAGGTATTCGAAAATGTTTTATCAGGGCTGCGGTGTCTGACCATCCGAGTTAGACCGGGAATGCAGTCGTGGCCTTCGAGGAGTAATATGGTGATGGCAGTCCTCCTTTCTGTAAATGGTGTCCTCCTCGGCGTCGTCCTGTGGAGTTACGCTCTGGCTCTACCCTTCCTCATGGCCGCCTTCCAATACTTCATAACGCCTCCAGGCTGGAAAACCAGACGTTGGCTCGACATGGCCACGCTCGTAGTCACTGCGCTGAGCCTAATCTTCGCACTGAGTTTCCTCTCACAGGGTTTCCTCGCTGAGGGCGTTGCGCTGTTGGCCCTAAATGTGACGGTCATCGCTCTCGTGGTTTACCCCTTCTTTACTAGGAAGACTACACCTCAGCCTAGCCGAGGACAAGCTAATTCATAGGATCTCTTCAGATCAGAAAGGTGGGATAAGAGTTCAGGGAGGTCTACGGCGAACATGCAGCAGGGGGGTGCTGCCGCTTTCGACTCTTCCCTGAACCTGGAGTCCCTTCTCCACTTTGTGCTATTTACGATTGACGCATTCAGAGTACTCACTTAAGTTACTAGTCTGGAGTATCTAGAGACGAATCATTTGTCAACCGAGTTGGATTCTTAGGAGGCCGACCGACTCCACTTGGTCACTGAGAGAGGTGAACACCCGTTAAGCCATATATCCATCTTGGACAAATCTGAATGCTGGTGATCGGCAACGCAGAAGGTCTTCATCTTCATAAACAGTGAGCCGGCCAAGCTCTGGGCGATCGCGGAGATGGCCTCTAAGGTGGCTGGGGTAAAGATGGCCTACGCCGTGACAGGGCAGTTCGACGTTGTCCTCTACGCGGAGGTGGATGACATGGATCGTGTGGGGAGATTGATCGAGGCGATCCAGGAAATTGATGGGGTAATCCGAACTCAAACCGCCGTTGTAATTCCTCCGAGACTTGACCAAGGGCCGTTGTGAGATAGGTTCAATAGAGATCACACGTTGCATTAACAGGGTTCTAGTGGTCGCTGGTCGGACCGGCACATTCCTGTACATGTTTCAAGGCTAACGTGTTGCTCTTTGGGACGATTAGCCCTGCTGGGAAGTCGGTAGGGTTAGCGTGAGCTTCGAAACCCTCCGTGAAAAACTATATTCTATATGGCAAGGCTTTTCCAGTTATGATTCGGCGTTGGCTGACTAATCGAATGTGGCTGGACGCATTTTCGACAGGATAGGTGACAAAGATATGCTGAATGAAGGGCTCAAAGAACTCCTTGACCGACTACTATGCGCATTGATGGTCACATATCGGGCGTATGTACGTGTAGTTGACAAGCCAAAAAAGAAATATTGTAACTATTGAACTGTTGGATTGTCTTGTCGGTCACCCATCATGCTTCGAACGGGAAGACAGAGACTTATGTGCCGGGGTTCGACCGAATCACGGGAGGGGGCCTCGTCGGGGCATCGATAGTACTCGTAAGGGGTGACTTTGGTCGGAAGGAGCTATTGGTGAGACAGATCTGTTGGAATATCCTTCGGGAAGGAGCTGAGGTCCTCTACTACACTGTGGACCATCCTGCAGATGATGTCCGTCAAGACATGACAAGTTATGGTTGGGACATTAGAGGCTTGGAGAAGGCGGGGCGGTTTAAGCTAGTGGATGTCTTCTCCGACTCAGTTGAACTGATGCTTTCCAGTCAAACGTTGGTTAGGAAGGAGTCCGAGGACCCACAGTCCCAGGAAGTGTTCTACAACTTTGGCCTTCTCTACAAGGAGATACTTGGATTTCTGCTTCGGAGCCCGCCAGTAGGGAGTATTCAGAGGATATTGGTCATAGATAGTCTTTCACCTCTACTCTTGGAAGAACCAGAGGGAGTCTTCTCGTTCTTACGCTCCCTCAAGTCCACGATGGCAATCGCGAAGGCGACAGGAATCTCTATCATGCACAATGGTTTGCACGAAAAGAGTGTTGAGGAGACCGTAGAGTCCCTTGCGGATGGCATAATTGAGTTCACTAGGATCAGCGATTCCGTCTCGTTGCCGAACTTGATCGAGGTCGTCAGGTACTCTGGGGAGTTTGAGCAGGGACTGTTCCCGATAGAAGTGGACTCAAATGGGTTGAGAGTAGTTCCTATAGCTCTGGAGGACTTGGTTCGAGGTAAACGCAAATCACTTGATGGATCCAGGGAGATGTTGAAGGGGCGCTTCGTGATTTGAGCGAAAGGAAGTTAAGAGCACCTACGTGTGCTGTGTCTAACTGTTAGGACAGATTAACCCTTCATAAACCTAGTATATTTGTTGATGTGCGCGATTTGTGTATAACTTTCGAGCCTAGCCAAGGTACTCTATGTCGCTGAGTGAATCGGATTGGCCTCTGAAAGAGAGCCTCTCACCCGGTCAAGGTGTGAGAGTTTCAATGATCTGCTCATGGAGGCTGTTGGGGAGGTTCTGAATCAAGTCCTCGGCGAGGCCGTGGTCCGTATCATCCTTCAACGCTTGAAGATAGTTAATTCGAGCTTGGAAGAAGATCTGGAAGCTGAGTTCATCTCAGACGCCTTGCATAGGATTCTGGGGTTAGGGGCTGTTTCCCTTGAGGCCTTAATCCTCAGACACTTGTACTCTAAGTTTGATTTGAACCTCGAATTCAGGAACGGCTACACGTTCTCGGATTACGTTGAGGAACTGAAGAAGATCTGGACGAGGAGGTTAAAGGAATGACACGATTAGAGAAGTCCTTGCCGCAGCCAGAGGTCTTCTACCGCTCACTTCTGGAGTCTGCCGGCTACAGAGTCTGGGTCGTTGATAGGGAAGGTAGATACCTCTTCGTTAATGAGCCAGTAGAAAGGAAACTAGGGCTAAAGAGAGAAGAGATTCTGAGGAAGACCTACGGGGATCTACATTCGGCGAAGGACAACCGAGACTTCCTAGAGAGGGTCAAGAGAGTCTTTGGGGATGAGGTGGTTACGTATGAATACTTCTTTCCAAGGAATCGTCGTTGGTCTCTCCGCACCATGAGCCCTGTGAGAGAGCCCTCTGGAGAGATAATCGCAGTCTCCATACTCTCAAAGGACATTACGGAACGCAAGAAGGCAGAGGAGAAACTTAAAGAATATGCGGATAATTTGGGGCAGTTGGTTAGGGAACGGACGAAGGAGATTAGGTTTCTAAGCAACATAGCTGCTTCCATCAGCCAATCCATTATGGTACAGGATAACAATCGTAAGATCGTCTACGTTAACAAAGCCTTTGAGGACATGTATGGATACAGCAAAGAGGAAGTCATAGGCAAGCCCGCCTCGATGCTGGCTCCCGAAGGCATGGCTGATGAAATTCACTGCGAAATCACCAGAGGCCTCGAGGCCAGAGGATATTGGTCAGGCGAAATACTCCGCAGGCGCAAGAATGGCGAGGTCTTCCCAGTCCAGACATCCGTGTCGTATCTCAGAAATGAGAACGGGAAGATAATCGGAAGATTCGGAGTAAGCACAGACATAACTGAGAAGAAGAAGCTAGAGAACAGGCTTCAGCGCAGCGAGGAGAGGCTGAGAAGTATCTTCGACAATGTTCCAATCGGAATCATCATGACCGATGAGCATGGGAACTACATTGAGGTCAACGCCGCGCAACGTAAACTATCACGGGCTCCACGCGAAGAACTTCTAAGACAGAACTACCACGATCAAAGAGATAGGACCCTCCAGCCATTCTTTAAGAAGGCCTTGCAAGGTGAGGCAGCAGAACATGAGGGGTGGTACACGACGACCGCTAGAGGCCTCACCTACTGGGTCAGAACCATCTTCACCCCCATCTTCGACCATGAGGGGAAGGTCGACGGCATCATCATCCTAAGCGAAGATAGAACTGAGAGGAAGAGGCTCGAAGAACAGCTCCTAGAGCAGACTCGATTGGGTTCTATTGGCGCTACTGCCGCCATGGTGGGCCATGATCTCCGCAATCCTCTACAAGCCATAGTCAACAACATCTACTTGGCGAAGAAGACATACGATGCCGCACCGGCCACATTCAAGAGAATTGCAACAGTAGAGGGCCTAGTAGAACGATTCAATGCGATTGAGGATGAGGCACAGTACATGAACAAAATCGTTTCCGATCTTCAGGATTATGCAAGGCCGTTGAAGCCTGAACTTTCGGAAACAAACCTACTTCAGCTAATCAACGAAGCCTTCTCAACGATACCAGTCCCCGAGACAGTCAAGGTATCCATGATGATCCAACACGACTTCCCGAAGCTTATGATCGACCCCACCTTGATGAGGCGGGTCTTCACCAACCTAATCACGAACGCTATTCAAGCCATGCCAGATGGAGGCCAACTAACGATGAGACTGTCCAAGACGGAAGAAGCCGCGCTGATAAGTATCCAAGACACAGGAATAGGCATACCCGGAGAAAATCTGCCAAGGCTCTTCCAGCCCCTCTTCACTACCAAAGCTAAGGGTCAAGGACTCGGGTTGGCTGTTTGCAAGAGGTTTGTAGAGGCCCACGGGGGAGAGGTCAAGGTCGAATCCAAAATTGGTGAAGGCTCCGTCTTCACGGTCCGGATACCGCTCAAGAGGGAGGTGAGTTCAGATGGATAGGGAGAAGAAGATACTGGTCGTGGACGACGACAAGGCCATCCTCAAGAGCTTCAAGAGCATCCTAGAATCCGAGGGCTACATCGTCGACACAGCTGAGACCGGTCTAGAAGCCTTGGAGAAGACTGAGGCCCAGTTCTACAACTTGCTGCTGCTGGACATCAAGCTACCAGATATCGAGGGTACAGAACTCCTTATTGAGATGCATGAATACACGCCTCGGATGATGAAGATAATGGTCACAGGCCACGCCAGCTTGGAGAACGCTGTGGAATCACTGAACCTAGGGGCTGACGGCTACATCATAAAGCCTGTCAAGCCAGAGGAGCTCCTGAGGGTCGTCGAGGAGAAGCTGAGAGAACAGGAAGAAGCGGAGAAGATGAGTGAGGAGAAGGTGGCTGAGTGGATACAACATCGCATCAGAAAATTGGAGCGAGAAGATGATGCAGAATAGACAAGCGTGAATGGAAAGGAAGAGGATGTGATTGGATAATGTCCATGAAGTCTCATATGGCAGCAATCCTAGAGAGGATCGACGCCATAGTCGAGGAGATGCGTGAACTCAGGAACGCACAAGCACTACCCAGAAGGCCTTTCAATGCGGATCAGGCTATGCTAAACCCCATTCAAGAGAGGGCACTTCAGGTCTTAGCCGAGAAGGATGAGATGACCTCGGTAGAGGTGGCCAAGGCAGTCGAAAGGACTAGGCCTCTGATGGTGATAAACCTGAATCAGCTGGTGGCCCTGGGCTTCCTAGAGAAGGTGAGGAAGGGAAGGCGCGTCTATTTCCGACTGAAGCAACGCGAAGAACCCAGCATCATCGGCGAGGGAATCGAGAAGGAAGGATGCTACCTCTTCGCTGTTCTCGCCTCTGACAGCTGGCCTGAAGACGTAGACGACCTCAAACTCCTCATCTCCGAGCGCCTGAAGCATTTCCCAGAGTGGAGACTTGAACATATGACTCTGCTCCCCCGAGGACAGGCTGAAGACCAATCAGGTGACCACTGACGGCCACCTAGGGGACGAAACCACCTTGGAAGCGAACAATCTCCTATGGGTCTCAAGTCTCCCAACCCTCTCCTGGTCCATGGAGGAAGCTACCCAAGGCTTCTAAATGAGGCCAAGAACTGCCGGAAGATGCTAAGGGGTTAACTACTCAAAACAGAGCTTACGGTAATAAGGCCAATCTGAAGTTCCTTTCCAAATAGTCGAAAGCAAATGGTGCGGCTGCCGGAATTTGAATCCGGGTTAGAAGCTTGGAAGGCTTCCGTCCTAGACCAGGCTAGACCACAGCCGCGCCCGACACTCCTCACGATGTGGGGTCCTGAGGAGTTTTAAGGTTTTATCCATCTGAGGACCGCTCTCTGGAACTGAAATTCGCGCGAGGCCAGTAGAAGGGTTTATCAGGCCTTCGAGGAATCCTCTCAACCATCTGCCCACTCAAACCCTAAGGCGTGTGATCGTAGAGGCATGGACACCACCGAGAAGGGGTTCCCGAACGGGAAGAAAGGACTCCGCATGGTCGTCTTCGATGTGGAAGGGGTGATCCTGCCGAGGCCACGCTATCTCCTAGAAGAGATTAAGCTACTTAGCCTTTGGGATCAGGTAGAGGTTTTGCTCGATGCCCTGCTCTACGAGGCGGGCATGAAACCCCTAAAGCCGACTCTGGAGCGGATCTACCGTCATTTCCGAGGGGTCGCCTTCGACGACTTCCAAGCGTCCTTTGAGAAGGTATCTCTCGTTCCGGGTGTGTCAGAAGTCATAGGTAGGCTCAGGAGAGAAGGGCTCTTGATAGCGTTGATAAGTTCTGGCATTCCAGACCCCTTCGTCCAGAGACTCGCAGGGAAGCTCGGCGCCGATTACGCAGTTGGTCCCAAGTTCGAGGTTGAGGAAGGCAGACTTACCGGTAGAGTCTCCGGTGACATCATTGAATCAGACGGTAAGAAAGCGGCTCTTACTCATGTTCTTAAGGAGGCCTCAATCGCCCCTTCGGACTGCGCTGTCGTGGCTGACGACAAGAACAACCTGCCGATGTTCCGCCTAGGAGTGTTGAGAGTGGGGTTCAATCCCGACTTCGCCTTGGCTGCCCAGTCCGACCATGTGGTTAAAGGCGATCTCAACGATATTCTTCCCATCCTCTTGAGCGACCTTCAACAGCGCTCCTCTGATCTCAGACAAGACCCGCTATATGTCCGGGAGGCAATACATATCGGCAGTTTCCTATTGCCCATGATGTGCCAGTTCCTAGGCTTCGATCGATTCCTTCTAAGCGCCCTGATTCTCCTCACGACACTGGGCTACATCTTAGGCGAAGTGGCTCGCTTCCAAGAGCACAGCCTCCCTCCATTTACTACTGTGACCAAATGGGCGGCCACCGGCTCGGAACGCTGGGACTTCGCGACGGCCCCATTGTTTCTGGCAATAGGCTTCACTCTATCCCTCCTAGTATTTCCCCCTCCCTCCGGCTACGTGGGAGCAACGGTAGTCACCCTAGGAGACGGAGTGGCCAAGATTGTGGGTAAAAACTGGGGTAGAGTCATCATTCCTTTCAACAAACCCAAGAAGGTAGAAGGAACCCTCGCCGGGCTCGCAGTATCAGCCTTGGCTGCAAGCCTCTATACCAGCCCCATTAGAGCGTTGTTGGCGGCCAGTGCTGGGATGTTATCCGAAGCGCTTCCAATGCCAGTTAATGACGACCTGCTCATTCCAGTTGTGGCTAGCTTAGCGGCCCTCGCTCCACTCTAGAGTAGAGAGAGACAGATTTGAAAAAAGTGAATGGGGATCGTTTACTCCTTCGGAGCAGGGCCGCGCAGCCACTTCCGGTATCCTCGATATTGGGTGAAGGCAATAAGGACTACAATGCCAACTACGATGGCGGTGAGGACAGTGCTCCCGTTACCCTGGACCTGGGGTATGAGGTTCAGGATGCTTACCAAGGTGTTCCAAGCGTAGACCGTTCCCTCTGATAACACGTTTATAGCGCTCGGCCTAGGAACATTCAGCGCGAGGACATTAGACAATCTGGCGTATTCATCTCCTTTGTAGTTATAGAGGACGATCGCCGCAGGGAATGTGTAGGTTCCTAGCTCATTGGGCTTGACCAAGTAGGAGAGCTTGACGGACGATGAACCGCTGACCTGTGTGTAGTCGGCTGAAGTGGTCCCTGAGACCAAGGTGGCTGAAGGGTAGAAGCGACGCCAAGCAGAGTCGTCGATCCGAACATTTTCCGCTGCCTCTGAGTCGTCATTGATCACAGTGACAGTGATATTGACCACCTGACCCCTCTCGACTTGGCTGACAGATGAGGTTTTCAAGACTCTGAGCTGAAGCGGGAACCTCTGGGTAAAGACCAGAGCCAGGGCCTCAGGGTCAATGATGATCCCTGGCGAAGTCGTTGAGACAGTCAGGCTGACAGGTAGTTGCTGGCCCTCAGGGAACACCGTGGAACTCAGAAGAAGGTTCACAAGGTCGTTGACGGCGGTGGCATTGAGATTTGTGTTGATATTGACGATAGGCGATGAGTATTGTCCGGGGGTCGTCGTATTCCCAGTTGGTATGAAGGTGATGATCGAAGAAGCATTTGAGTAGGCTGAGAAAGTCAAATCCTCAGCCGTCCGAAAGAGATCGACTATGCTGAGCTCATGAACCACGATCGGTGACGAATGGAACCTTGAGGCGAAGAGGCATCCCAGCCCCACAAAGGGTATATTCCCCTTTAGTGAAGGTAGGAACGGGATCTCGGGGTTCTCTGATCCGGGGTTGTGATCTGATTTTGGCGCGCGCGCGTAGGCTTCGGCATTCACAAAGCCGGTCACTAACACGGTTCCATTAGCCGAGAAACGTGTTTTCCCTGGGGTGAGCACTCCGGATCTATAGACTCTCCCGATGTAGCGTGCGAGGCCCCCCCTAGTTGTTTCAGGGACTTCCCCGACCACTTTTTCCGCGGCATCGGAGAAGGTGAGTTCACACTGATAGAGGAAGATATTGACTGGCGCATCTTGAATTGGCAGGCTGCCCATGGGTATGAACGGGGTGAAGGTCGTGCCGAACTTCTTTCCGAAGAGGTCTGCTGCTGTGGCGGCTTGGCTCTGGGCAGCCTCTTGACTTATGCGTTCTCTATCATAGGCGAGGACTAGGATCGTCAATGGAACAAGCTGATAGAACCTCAGTACCTCGTTCAGATCGACTCCGGATATCCGCATCTGCTTTATTAGAAAGTTCAGATCGGTCGTCACGGCCGATAATTCGAGCTTCTGGGTTATCAGAACCGCACCGACGCTGTTCTCGAAGGCGGAGTTGGAGAGGTCGATGCCCTTCAGGATTTCAGATGTATCGATGAAGACTGCGGCTGCCACGGCTGTGCCTTGAGGCGTAACGGTGGCAAGGATGGTCTCGGAGTATAACCCAGCGCTCGCTCTGACGGGGACCACAGCACCAAAGGAAGATAGAAGAACTGCGAGGATGAATGTTGCGAGAAGGGACTTTTTGACAAGGGCCTTAGGAACAACCATACGCCTAGTCCTAAAGGCTTCAAAACGGGGTGAGAGAGGACGTAGCGCAAGCTTACCTACTTCACAACCAACTAGCGCAGCCACAGAAAGAATCGCCAGATTCTTAACGATGCTTAGGACAACAGTGTTCAGGAGTAGGTTGATTATCGTACCTTGGTTGAGGGATGCGAGGGAGAGGCCCTGAATCTGCGCGAAGATGTCGCTTACAACAGGGGTGCTCATGATCGTGGCCAAAGTGGCTCCTTGAGGGACTGGTGGCAGCAAATTCAGGATATTCACAGGATTGCTCAAAATGTCATACTTGCGTACAGTGTCGAAGAGTCCATAAACTGCCAGACTTAGCACTGTGAATTGGGCCGAGTAGACACTCAGCATCGTGGTAACGCTTCCTATGCGTTTCCGGACTATCATGCCTCCTATGAAGCCGACGGCAGCCCAGAGGATGGCGACGGATGTGAACTTGAGGGGATCGGCTAGGAGGATGAAGAGACTTGAGAAAACGAAGACTAGGGGGAGGCCGAAGACCGGCCCTAGCCAATCGATGAGGGCGTTGAAGCCTTGGGGAAGGAAAGTGTAGCCGGCCAGTAACGCTATGAGTCCACAGACGATGAATGCAGCTAGTTTTCTCATAGGAATATCGACCTAAGATTGGCGGTATGGTAGCCCGTCTTTTATTTATGCCGAGCTATAAGGACGTCTGATTCATATATATAGAGGAGTAATCAATTATCGGACCCATTAAAGGCTTAGAGCTGGGCTAAGATAAGGCCGGTAACTGGATGTCGGAGATGCCTGTGAGCGAGGAAGTATCAAGAGAGACTATCCTTACGACTTGCCATGAGGTCGCGAAGGAAAATGAGATAGTAGCAGTAGCGTTGTACGGCTCAAGGGTGGCAGGCTACGCGAGGAAAGACAGCGACCACGATATTCTCTTGGTAATAAGCGACTATCCAGGGGACGTTAGATACCATTACATAGCCACGAATGAAGGCCAACTCGCAGTTCTGGCCGTTGACCAAGCATCCTTAGAGAAAGATGTTGAGAAAGGGGTTTTCGGAGATTTCGTCGCTGGCAGATTGTTGACACCTCACACAGCGATCATGAACGAGGACTATATTTGGCACGTCGAAGTCTCCGTCAAGAGACGCTTTGCAGAAGAAGATCTGAAAGATCTGGTCTTGGAGTACGGTGAACTTGCGCGGGGATTGACTATCCTCCCAACATACCTGGTGCTTGCTAGGATGGAGAAGAGGGCGCGAGCCTACTCTCCACTACGGTATAGCTACGCCAACATCCTCAGACCTGACCTGCGAGAGAAGAATCTTGCCCAAATCCTGAGAGGGTATCGAGAGGCCTTGACTCAACTGGAAGAAGCGCGCGTGGTCAGGTTCGATGGAGAACGTATTCGATTACAGTCGGCGTTTGTTGATAAAGTTCTCTCGTACAAGATGTACAATAGGGTTGTCAATTTTGTGGACACCAGCCGGCGGACCTTCAACGCCTACATAACCCATGGCAAGGCGGGGAAGGTGACGCTCGATGTCGTGGCTCGAGAGCTGGCTTCGAAGCTGAAGCGGGAAATCCAGCTGACGTTCCATAGGCAGGGGTTGGAGGACCCTAAGGATTATCTGTTCCTCGAGACTGAGAAGGGGCTTCTAAGCCTAAACAAGACAGATTCAATCATAGAGAGGCTGAGGGGCCTTCGTGGTGGAAGAAATATCACTGCAAAGACTCTCGTTACCGCCCTAAACGAGGTCTATTTCGTCGACGTGGATGGTGAGAAACTCGTTGCCAAGAAATTCACGGACTGGTACAACTTCAAATGGTTCATCCTGAACGTCGTAGCTCTTGGAACCAAGGTCTTCAGCACCCAAGGTAAGGCCCGACTTTCAAACGAGTATGTCACAAATCGCCTGCTCATCGAGAATGGAGTCATGGTGCCTGAGATAGTGTCTGTGAGCATACCCGACAGGCTCCTCGTTGAGAGATTCGTCGAAGGTAGGTCTGTCCTAGATATCGTTGTCGAGGTCATGTCGTCTGAAAGCCTTACCGAGGAGTATGAGCGTTTGGCCTTTGAGATCGGTCAAACCCTTGCTAAGATACATGGTCTTGACGTGGTCTTGGGGGACTGTAAACCTGAGAACCTCATATTGGGAACTGACGGGAGGCTCTATGTCTTGGACTTGGAGCAGGGTGAGCGGCATGGTGATCCGTCCTGGGATGTGGCCGAGTTCCTCTACTTCTCCGGCCACTTTGGAAGCCAGTTCAGCGATGGATTTAGGGGGTTCATCGAAGCCTTCATTCGAGGATATCTCACTTCAGGTGAACGAAAGGTCTTGAAGGATGCTTCATCAGCCCGGTACTCAAAGAGCTTCGTGGCTTGGACCCCCATGCCCATTATTCAAGGGATAGCAGAAACGTTGAAGAGGGTGTGAGGCACCGCTCAGCAGATGCTTTAAGGCATGCCTCATCATAATCCTGCGACCATTACGGAGTAAACCGAGATGAGCCTCAAGAGAACGCATGTCTTCGAGTACCATGAACGGCACGGAAAACTCTTCGAATTCGCTGGCTTCGAGATGCCCCTTTGGTATAGTGGTGTAAATCCTGAGCATGTGGCCGTCAGGAATAGTGCAGGGGTCTTTGACGTGACCCACATGGGCAGAAGCCTCGTCACAGGCAAGGATTCAGCGGCGTTCCTAGACTATGTCATGACTCGGAATCCTTCGACCCTAGCACCTATGCAGGGACAGTACACGGTGATGTGCAATGAGCGTGGTGGAATCAAGGACGACCTCACCGTCTTCAAGCTAGAGCCCGACGAGTTCCTCACCATATACAACGCCAGCAATAGAAGGAAGGACCTCGACTGGCTACGCCAACAATCCAAGGCCTTCCAAGTAGAGGTAAAGGATGTCTCGGACGAGGTGGCCATGTTCGCCATCCAAGGGCCTAAGGCCCAGGCGACCCTCCAGAAGCTGACGACAACCGGCTTGGCACAGATAAAGCGCTACTGGCTCCAGTTCATCGACTACGGTGGACTCAGGGTCTCGGCCTCAAGGAGCGGCTACACCGGCGAGGACGGCTTCGAACTCCACATCTGGAACACACCCCTCTCCAAGCCTGAGGCGGCCTTGAAGGTATGGAACGACGTCCTAGAGGCGGGGAAGGAGTTCGGGATTCAGCCCTGCGGCCTTGGAGCGCGGGACACGCTCCGCCTAGAAGCGGGAATGAGTCTGTATGGGAATGATATCGATGAGGGTACGACGCCCCTTGAGGCCGGGTTGAGCTTCACGGTGAGGTTCGAGAAGCCACGGTTCATAGGCCGCGAGGCCTTGGCCGAACAGAAGGAGAAAGGTGTTACTCGGACCCGGGTCGGATTGAGGATGGTTGAACGGGCCGTTCCCAGGAAGGGGTTCGCGGTTATGAAAGATGATGTAAGGCTTGGGGAGGTCACGAGTGGAACCCACTCGCCACTCCTCCAGCAGGGGATAGCGATGGCATATGTTCCACCCTCACACTCGGCGGTGGGGACGAAGGTCGAGGTGGATGTTCGAGGCCGCAGTGTCGAAGCGGAGATCTGTGCGATGCCCTTCTACGACCAAGAGAAATATGGTTGGCGCAGGAAGCAGACATAGGAAGTAGTTTATGCCTGCTCTACTCAAAACCTGAGCGTCTTTATCGTCTTTTCCCATAAATCCATATTTCTGTACTATTTTCGTCCTCAGTGAACTCTCCTTCCACTTGGAGAGCCCTTACGTACTCAAGCGAGTCATCATCGTATATTCCTACTTGAGCATAATTGGACTGGTCTTTTTCTATTTGGTTTCGAGAAAACGCGTCAACAATTAGTTTAGGAACATTTTCAATGTCGAGCGGCCTTGCAAATCTATTTCTTCTTACCTTGATATAGAAACCATACCATTCATAATTGGGAGTGTTTTGGGGGAAGTTTTCCAAAGCACTTCGTCTTATGACCTCTCTTGAGTTTCTGTCATCGGCGCCCCAAGTAAGAATCTGTCTGAACTTGAAATGAAGAAATAGTGCAAACTCACTTCGGTCAAATAAATGAACGGAAGACATGCGCCTCTCTCCCCAACCGCGGGACTTCTGGACGACGTAGCGTCTATCCATGTCTAGGAAGCTATCGTATTCGTATGTATTCGTACCCTTCGGTGGCGTTCTCGAAGCAGTAGTGAACCCTCTGATACTCCCTCCTGAACTCAGCCACATCCCCCCGAACCCTCTCCAGAGGCTCATCCTCCACGATGACCCGCGCCAGGAACCGCGCAATCTGAGCCATCTCACTCGGACCCATTCCTAGGCGGGTGACCTCAGAGACCCCGAGGCGGATGCCGCCGGGGTGCATGTAGTGGCGTCCCTCCCGAATATCCCAAGGCAAGAGGTTGCGATTCACGATTATGCCCGCCTTCTCAAGCTTCTGCTCCAAGGTCCCGCCGTCACCATACTTCGTAATATCAACCAAGATCAGGTGGGACTCGGTGAACTCCCTCTTCTCCCCTAGAACTCGTACTCCACCAGCGTTGAGGGCCTCACCTAGAGCCTTCGCGTTTCGAACGATGGCCTCAGCATACTCCTTACCGAACTCGAGCATCTCAGCCAAGGCTATGGCCGTCCCCGCCATGGCGTGGAGATGGTGGTTACTCGTCAGTCCGGGGAAGGTCGCCCTCTTGATCTGCTCCTCGTACTTACTCCAGGACGTCACGAGGCCGTGCTGCGGGCCGGGGAGGGTCTTGTGGGTGCTCATGGTCATGGCGTCCACACCCTCCCTGAGGGGGTCTTGGAACTGGCCCCCCGCTATGAGCCCGCAGACGTGGGCTGCGTCGTAGTTGATCTTGGCTCCCGCCGAGTGTAGGGTCTCCTCTAGCTCCTTGACGGGTTGTGGGAATGGTAGGACGCTGCCTCCGAACATGACGAGCTTAGGCGGGTCCTTCGCCTTGACGAGCTCCTCGACCTTCTTCTTCGTGGCGTCCACATCGACGGTAAGGTTCTCATAGTCGTAGGGCAGATAGTCAACTCTCAGGCCCCGAACCGAGCCGGCGGTCCCTCCGAACTGCTCCCTCCCCATACTGATGTGGCCGCCGCAGGGGATCGAGAGAGCTAGCATCAGGTCGTTGGGCTGGGTGAAGGCCGTGTAGACCACCAGGTTTGCCACCACGCCGGATATTGGCCTTACGTCCACGAACTCGGCCTTGAAGAGGCGCTTCGCCAGGTCGATGCAGATGAGCTCCACCTTATCGATGTATTCGCAGCCGGCGTAGACCCTTTCGCCCGGCCACCCTTCGGCGTAGCGGTTGCCGAAGTCTGATGTGAGGGCCTCCCTTACGGCTGGGCTGGGCACGTTCTCGCTTGCTATGAGGGGTATGCATGACTGGAAGAGCTTGTGGTGGTGCGCGAGGAGTGAGAGGACCTCTCTATAACTTTCTACGGGTTTCTGAGACAAGGGACGACCCCACCTATGTTGAATCTTCTATGAACCGTAGGGTTCACTTAAAGGATTACCCCAAACCCATTCTCGTATACCCACATACTCTCTCCCACATCCGCGAACACGCGCACTCGTGAAGGGCAACTCATATTAGACTTGGCAAGTGCGGTAATTGTGAGGCTGAGAATATGACTGAAGGTGTCCACCCAACGTTCAGACCACCAGCTCAAGGGGAAAAGGTCAAAGCGAGAATACTCGATTTCGAGCTGACCAAAGGTGGCACTACAGAGTATACCCTGGAGGACGGAACCATAGTAAGATTGACGCCCCAGCTCAACCAAGTCCTCATGCAGGTAGATGAGAGGGGGGATCCTGTCTTGAGCCCACAAGGAATACCGATTTACAACTTCAACTTCGGGATTCAGACGCAAGTTATCCCAAAGAATAGGACGCTTTATGTACCTAAACCGCATGGTCCTCCGCCAGGGACTCCACCGTCGAGCATGACCGTGTAACACTCTCAACTATTTTGAGGGTTAAAGGCTTACTGTTACTCCGGTTAACCGATGTAGGCGGCTTGCCTCAGCTTGAGGCGAATCAGCGATGTCCCAATTACGAGTGAGGCGAAGGAGAAGAAGACCTGCTCCAGAAGAGTGAAGGGCATCGCGGCCAAGAAGACCTCGGGACGCAGCCCAACCACGATGACGAACAGGAGGTTTCCGTAGAGATGACGAGATATGTTCCCACAGTAGGATGCAGTCCAGACCGCAAATCCAACACGCCTTCTGCTCTGTGAGCCTAAGCCTCGTTCCAACCAGCCTCTCAAAATGACCATGGCAGCTAGGGCAAAGAGGTGGAAGACCAAGATCGCAGCGGCCACCCTCCCTGTAGGTAAGGCTAACCAACCAAGGATCAAGACCCCAAGGATGACTGATGCTAACCTCCACCTTCCAGAGGCGAGAAGACCGGTCTGAAAGGCGGCTGAAGCCGACCTTAAGAGCCCCCCTGGACCTAACGCCAGCATGGGTCTTCCGAGGAATAGTTCAATGAGGGTTGCTAGGAGGCAGCTCAAGCCTCCGGATGCGGGGCCGAGCATAAGGCCGGTCAGGGGGGAGAAGACCCAGCCTAAGGTGAGGAAGGATTCGAATCCCAAGACTGGACTTATTGGAACGAAGTCTGTGATCGCATTTATGGCAGAGAAGGTAGCTATGAGTGATAGAGTAATTGAGGTTGGCCGACGGTCTAGCTTCATGCCGTACCTTTCCCAGAGACATTGAATATAGTCGAATAGAGATCGTTCTCCACGGCGATTCTGACTGACAGGGGATCATAGGAATCAGTCACCTTGACGGAAGCGCCTCGAATCACCACCACAGGAATGCGCTCATCCGTCTCACCCATGGCTAGATTCGCGATTGCCGCAAGGCTGTCCGCGAGGTTGATCCTCGTAATCAAGAGTGGCTTGCCATAGAGGTCGGGCATGCCTCGGCAATCCTTGACTGGCTCGAACCCAGCTACACCTAAGGCAAGGCCTATCGTTCCTAGGCGTAGAGGAGTAACGTGGCTGTCTACGAGGAGCACTCCAAGCCTCTTATGGGTCAGATCTTGGAGGGATGCTCGAAGAGCCTTAGCCGTCATGTTGGGGTCTTTGGGCCATAGGGACGCATGATTCCTAGGGATATTCTTGTGGTCGATTCCAGCATTGGCGACGAAGACTCCGTGCTTCAAAGTCAGAAGTGCCCTAGAGACTCCCCCATACACAGCATCCGCCTCCTCGAGGACGAGCTCGACGAAACCAGGCTCCAGGTCGTACTTCTCTGCCAATCTTCTGGCCCTAGCAGAGGGTTCCACCTTCGTGAAGTCCACGACGCGGCCTTGGCTGACTGCAAGCACTTTGTCAGCCACCGCGATGATGTCTTCGTCCTCGAAGGCCACCCCAAGTGCCTGGGCGGATTCCAATATCAGTCTAGCCACGTCTGTTCCTTTGGCGATCAAAGGTACCCGAATAGGGATAATCTCGATTCTTGCTGGGGGTTCGGACACTGCTCTCAACCCGCCCAATGGCAAGAACCTACCACGACCTGTCCTAATTAACCTGCCGTGAGGAGAAGGGGCATTAATCTTTGATGAACCAAAAAAAGAAAAAGGGGGCTAAACTACCTGCTTGAGTGCCCTATAGGCCTTCGTCTGTTCAACGTATTCCTTTGCATTGCTCTCGATATGGGCGAAGTCATCCTTGGTAAGCTTCCTAGAGACTCGGCTTGGTATTCCAAGAACGAGGCACTCCGACGATATCACCGTCCGAGGAGGAACGATTGCGCCAGCACCTATCATCACCCAGTCTTCGATGCGAGCCTCGTCCATGACAACAGCGGCCATACCGACAATAATGTTGCTGCCCAGAGTGCATCCGTGTAGGACTGCCCCATGGCCGACGGAGACGCCATCTCCAATCTCCACGGCTTGACCCTCATGTGCGTGGACCACGCATCCGTCCTGAATATTACTCCTCGCCCCGATCTTTACTGTACCCACGTCTCCCCGAAGCACCGCGTTCATCCAAACGCTACTCATGGGACCGACCTCAACTGCGCCCACTACTGTTGCTTCACGAGCAATGTAGGCGGTCGCGTCAATCTTCGGCTTTCGGCTGTTTAGGGTGTATAGGGTCATTTCGAGAATGTTCCCTTCGGCCTAGAGTGCTTTGTAGCGCTCAAACCAAATTACATAGCTCTTGAGTAGCTCTGGGGATACGCTCGATTTCCTGGCCTCTAGAACCTCCAGGAAATCCTTCATCGTCACCGGACGAGGCCTAGCATTTTCGTCTCTGAAGTTTCCGGTCTTGAAGAACTCTCTGATGACCTTGGAGTTCACGTCTTGGATTATGTCCTTGATGTCGCTACCGCTGTAGCCTTCTGTCAGCCTTGCGAGTTCACTTACATCAACATCTGACGAGATGCCTAGAAGCTTTTTGCTGTACAGCTGGAACATTCTTCTTCTAGCTTCGAAGTCTGGGAGGGGGATGTAGATCCTTTTTTGAAGCCTTCTGAGGAAGGGCTGATCGAGGTTCCAAGGCTTATTGGTGGCCCCTATGACGTAGACGTGGAAGGATTTGCCCTTATCGATGATGCTATCCATTTCTTTCATAAACTGGTTCCGCATCCTGACCTCGCCACCCACCTCGTCTGTCCGAACTCCGACCAAAGAATCGATTTCGTCCATGAAGATTATGGCCGGTTGCCCATTCTCCGACACGAGGCGAGCGTTCTCGAAGAGTCTGGCTACGTTCTGCTCTGATTCGCCCAACCACTTTGACATTATGGAGGCAGCATCCACATTATAGAATGCGGCGTTGATCTTGTTGGCCGTTGCGGCAGCGATGAGGGTCTTACCGCATCCCGGCGGGCCAAAGAGCAGGATGCCTCTGGACCATCCCGCCGGGAACAGATCGGGCCTTCGGGAGGGATAGACGATCGAATCCTCAATGGCGTTCTTGGCATCCTCCAGTCCCACAACTTCGTCCCATCCTACATTAGGCGTCTCTCGGAGGATCATGGAGTCGGCTTTTTTCTCGCTAAGGCGCTTTGTGTCGACGACCTCGTGACCTCCTAGCTCCCGGATCCTCTTCTCGTATTGCTTGATGTAATCCATGTAGATCCTATTCTGGTATGCTCCAGGGTACAGGGAGCAGAGTTGTTTCAAGATGTCAATAGCGCGGGTGTACTTAGCCACAGCCATGCCCTTGTAGCCCTGGCGATCCAGCTGGATTGCCTCGTTCGCGGCCTTGATAGCTAGTTTCTCTAGCTCCTCTGATGCCATCGACAACGAAGTCTCCCAGCCTCGACGTCTTCCTATAGGGTTACCTTCCCCTCGTACCTAAGCTGTAGTATCGTCTGTTCCACCTCTTTGGACGTTAAGCCTAGGTCTGAAGCACACTCCGCAATGCTTAGCCGTCCACCCCGCTTCTTGACGTAGTCGTAGACAAGCTCCTTGACGGGTCTTCCATCAATCGCCACATCGCCGACACCGTCAGCCAAGGCCACAGGAACCTGGGGCTTCTCGAGTTCTGCGGTTAGTTCCGGCGGAAACTCCGGGAACTTGCTCCTGACAGCCTCGTCCGCAGCCTTGTTAGCCTCTTCGAGGATCTTCTGGACCTCCTGACTCGCCAACTTATGGTCTACAGAAGAGGTGCTTCCCATGTCACTGAGGCTGGCCTTGAGGACGGAGTCGACCTCTTGGAGCTTTCCTGTTACGGAGGGAACTATGCCCTTAAGTCGGCGCCCGGTCTCGTTAACGAGTTCTAGCATCGGCGAGATATTGGATAGGACATCGCTTATGGTTCCGACGGTACTGAGTCTCAGACACGCCTTCTCCAAGGCAAGCTGGCTACTCATCACCAAGCTGACGAGCCGACGAATTTCAGCGCACTCGTTCGCATACATCAACGCCCTGGACGAGTCCTCAGAAACGACGGCTTCGATACACTGCTCAAAGTGTCTTTCATCCCTCTTCGTCAGCGCTGCAGTCAGGTTCTTCAGCTTCTCGATGGTCGACTCTAGGATATAGATAGCGAGGGAGACCCTGTCCTTCAGAACTCCCTCCTTTTGCTTCCTACGTCGACTGAAGCTCCACAGACCGGGTTTGCCGAACATCTGGGGAGCCCCCTACTTCTCGGCTTCCTCGATCCTAAGGACTATAGGGGTCTCCGATGGTTTCTCTTGCGGCTCGATTTGCGCTGGTTTCTCAAGACGTTCCGACGTCTCCGCGGGTGTTGGAATCTCCTGTAAGCCTTCCTGGGCTGCTTTAACGTCCTTCTGCTCCATCTGCAGGCGATTGATCAGGTCGCGCAGGGCGTCCCTAGATATCTTGTAGGCCTCGTCATCCATCTCTCCGAGCTCGTGGGCTACCTTGACATTGACGAAATAGTTTTCCACTTCCTTCAACTTGACGTCCAAGGTCTTCGACCGTTCGCCCAGCTTGTCTAACAGGTTCCCACGGCGCGCCTTCAGATCCTGGACCATAATATCGAAGTCTTTCCCAAGGCTCTCATAGGCATCGCGGGGTATTTCACCACTGTTGTAGAGTTTGTTGAGTGCTGAGATTCTTCGCATGTTGAATATTAGATTCTGTGCCAAGTTCACGGCCTTTGTCTTCCAGCTTTCGTCGAGGACGAGGATGTTGGCTTCGTCGATTAGTTGCATGCTTGGGACGGTGGTGAAGTCACCCTCTACTAGTTCTACCCCAAGTAGGGGCGGTGACCCTTCCGCTTTTGTGTAGTATCCGACAACCTTCCCCAGGGTTCTACCGTACTTATCTGTGACTTTTCTTCCGAGGTAGTACTTTCCAGCCATGTTTTCATAAGTCATTCCTTTTCACATCCCACATCGTTTCCAGAATTAGATGACACAACATCTCTCCTGTCTCTTGTCGTGCTTCGGTCCTAGGATGAGCCCTCCAAGGTCGGCGGCTCCGTGGATGGTAAGGCGGGGAACCTCTCCTTCATTCTCTGCTCGGCAATAGCATTCGCGTCGTTGAGGATGCGCTCGGCTTCTTCACTCGAAGAGAAGACGCTTATGGTCGTCGTAGTGACTCCACCAGATTCCATGACCATATTGTTCATCTGGTCGCCGATCTCACCCAACCTGTAGGAGACCTCCGGCACAATTCCTGCTAGGCTTCCTCTGAGCGTGTTGATGACTCCCGCCACGGGGTTCATCGCGACCACAATGTCGCCGAACTCCTCTATGGTCTCCAGCCTCAAGATCACTTGTTCGATGGCGAACATGCTTCGAACGACGGTCTGGCACATCTTCTTTACTTCGGCGCACTCGTTAGCATACATCGATGCCCTTGTGTTGTCCTTGGCCATGACCGCATTGGTGCATTTCCTGAATAGCTCGTTGTAGTGGTCTGTCATTCGACGCTCTGCCTGCTGTAGTCTGGTGTTCTGCATTTTCAACTTGTAGACGGTGTAGGAGATCCTCTCCCTGAGAGGCGGCGGCTTCTTCATGCCTTCTGTGAGTTTTGAGAAGGATGAGCGGCCGCCACTTCTTTCCCACGTTTTTATTGCTTTTGCCAAATTGATCTACCTCCTCTTTCCTTTTTGCCACTAGCCCATGGCAGTAGAGACTCCTTGTTGAAACGATATAGACCTTCGTTACAAATTTGACTAAAACAATCCTAGACACATGCGAAAATTACAACGTAAGATGCGAAAACAGCGCGGCGCCATTTTCGGAGAGTATTACCCAGGTGGGTATAAAGTGCAATACTTGCAGCGAAAGCCTCTTAAATCCTACAGAAAGAGCAGGGAAGCCTCTGGCGAGGAGGGACTAGGTCAGCTTCTCCTGCTTCATGGGCTCACCCAAGATGAGCTTGAGCAAAAGTTTCTCATCGATCTCCGCTCGGGACCTCCAACCCAGAAAAAGGACATCGTGCTCATCTTGAACCAAATAGCCCAGTCGTATAAACCTGTTAAGATTGTGATCCACCCTCCATCTCGGAAATTTCTCCCTCAAGATCGCCTCCACATCCCGCCTCGCCACCTTCCCTTCCCGAGAGATGATGAGGGCAGTAGTCACTGTCAAGGCCGCTACGTCATCGACGCGCCAACCCGCCATCACCAAATCCGAGGTTGAGAGGGACCCTTTCAGCGTAACGTAGAAACGTGCTCGGTCGAGGTCTGGCATCCCCCGTTCCCTGTCTGTTCCCTCCTCATGGACGACGCTTACCTGAAGGTCGAGGCCTTCTAGTCGTTGATTAAGGAGTTCAATGACGCGGGGGTAACCTTCACCCAAGGTCCTCCTCAGCTCCCAACCTCTCACACCGGGCTGGCGGTGGCGCTTGTAGAAGAGGAGTTTGGCAGCCCGTCTAACCCTCCGGTCCATTGCCGCTGCATCCTCACTCAATTTTTGTTCCCCCTCCTTCGTTCCCAAGTTTCCCTGTCGATGGCGATCGGTATCGTTAGAGCTTGTTTCCCGAAAGCTGGCTCAGTAATCTCCGCGTTAGGGACAAGATACAATTCTTCCTCTAGAGGGTTGATCCGCATAGTCGCGTAGCCGTAGGTGATGAGGAAGCTCACAAGGTATGCCCGTTTCACCGTCTCATCATAGGTCTTCTGTTGGACGAAATCCCAGTAGAGGATCCTACCCGCCGCACCAACCTTCTCCCTCAGCTCCTCCCAAAGGCGCTCCAAGGTCTTCCTGAAGGACTCCTCGGAGAGTATGCTTCGCTTAATGAGTTCTTCGGCCGTCAGGGAACTCAGAGTGTCAGACGGCTCCGGCAGCTGCAAACGACGTGCGTCCAGGGAGGCTAGTAGATTCCAATAGTCTATAGCCTGTTCCACCCTCCTTCTGGACAAGCCCTCCATCTCCACCACAGGGTGCCAAGATTTCTGGAAGACCTCCAATAGGCGTTGAGTTCCCATGAGTTTGAGCTTGACCTCGACCAAGAGGGGGTCCACGAAGAGGGATGTTGAGCGCCTCTTGACCCAGTCACCTTGCAGTCGAACGATTCCAGCTATTCGCCTCAAGGTCTCCGAGTCTAGAACGAAGTCTTCCAGAGCCTTCCAGTTGGGGAGATATTTCCGGAGCGTGTTCAGTACCTCTTGGACCTCGACCTCGAAGGGGTCGGTGCCTCGGCTCTCCACGGCGATGCAGAGGGATATGATTCGAAGGAGCCTCTCCCTATCTTGATTGCTTCTTCGGCTCAACCTAGGACCATGACCTCTGATCGTCCTGACACACTCTGCACCGTGATGACATGCACATCTCCTTCGACCGAGCTTATTTGGCCGGGGGTTATGGTCACATGCTGGCTGTCCTTGATATTCGCCATCTGTCTGAGGAGCATCTCGGAGATGACCTCACGGTTTCGGGGGTCCATATGCACATCGAACTCGTCCACGGCCCTGAAGGGAGACTTCAGGTGCTGCTGTAGAGCTAGGAGGAAAAGCATCGTCGCCACGCTCCGTTCTCCTCCGCTCTGAGTGAGGGAGTCCAACACTTGGGGTTCCGCGCCCTTGAAGCCAACGATCAGCTCTAGGCCTGCTTCCTCGATGTCCTGTGTGTTCACCAGCCTCACTCTGCCAGTGGCCTCGATCTTGGCCAAGAACTCTTGGAAGGCCTGACTTACCTTGTCCAATATCGACTCCAAGATCTCTCGCCATTTTCTGCGTCTTTCCTCGACCTCCCTCAGCGTCTTCTCCAAGTTCTCCGCTACCACGGCAGCTTTGGCCTTCAGCTCCTCAAGGAGGTTCAGATAGTTGAAGTACATCTTCTCCACCTCTTCAGAGACCTCTCCGAGGCCGGAGAGGCGGACGCTAAGAATCTTCAGATCCTCCGAGATCTCTTGGATCGTCCTAGAGGTCTCAATCCTGGGCCCAGCCTTTTCCACAAGGGGCTTCATCTCCTCCAAGGCTCTGCGAGCCACACGAAGTTCCTTGCTGAGGTCTGCAACCTCTTCCTTCACAAAGTCTTGTCGAAATTCCAGAACTCCCTTTCTAACCCTTGCTGTCAAGTACTCCTCTGTGACGGAGTCAACCTTGTCCTCAAGCTTTGCGAGCTCAGACCGGCTTGCGGCAATCTTTGCCTCCTGCTCATTGGCTTGCGCCAATGAAGACAGGATTTCTGCTTTCGTCTCAGCTAGGTGCCTTTGGAAGGCCACAGAAATACGGGTGCTGGGTTTGGATGAAGGATTCCAGTCCATGTCGCTCAACCGCTGAAGGTTTCTATCAAGAACTTCAGCGGTGACCTCGTGAAGAACCTTCTCTTTCTCTTGACTTAGAAGCGTGTAGAAGCACTCAAGGTATCTGTGACGAAGTTCCTTGAGGGAGGTGTCTAGTAACTCCACCGACTTTTCCGTTTCTCCAAGTTCAGCAAGGATACTCCTAAGTTCGTCTTCACTACGTTCGAGGCGGAGTTCCCAAGTCCTTACTGTGCCCTCTTGCCGGATGATCCTTGCCCAAAGGAGTTCCCTCTCCAGGTACTCTCTTTCCTTGAGGAATGATTGTCTCTGCTTGTATTTCTCGTACTCCCCTTGCCAGTAGGTTAGAGTCTGTTCCGCGTTATCCAGAAGACTCTTGATGGACCGTTCCTCACTCAGCACCTGCTCCAGCCTCTGTTGCGCCTCGAGGATATTGGTCCTGTAACTACCCAAGCCGATGGCGTCCTCCACCATACGAAGCTTCTGCTGCCGCGTCGTCATCCCGAACTCCTCCATCATATTCTGATGCATGATGACGAGCATGTTATCGGGATTCAGGCCGAAGTCATCTAGGATAGCAGATAGCTCAGCCTTGGTGACGGGCTCGAAGTTAGCTTCGAACCAATAGTTTCCATCCTTCTTGATGTATCGGGAGATGCGGAAGTAATCAACATCGAACTTCGGAACAGGCCTCCTCCCCTTCACGGGCGTATTATCGAAGACCAATGTGACGCGAGAACTTTCCTTCCCCCAACGTATCAGGTCACTGAGCTTCCTCGAGCGTTCAGTGTAGGACTGTCCTAAGGCTACTGAGATTGCGAGGAGTAGAGAAGATTTTCCCGAACCGTTGGGACCGCATACTACGTTCAAGCCGGGCTTAAGGGGTATCCTCGCATACTCGTAGGACATGAAGTTCTCGAGGATTATCTCCCGGATAAGCAAGGCCTGCCCCAACCCTTTGCAGGACAGAAATACTTAACCGAATAATTAAGATGTACGTTAGCATCCTCAGAAAGCGTAGGGTAGGGGGAAATCCTTGGTCACGGCTGGCAAAGTCTTCCGCCTCATGGAGAACCTCGACATAGGAACAATAGCCGCGAAGCTGAAGGGCTTCAGGAGGGAAGAGGAGTTCGTCGAAGGAGAGACCCCAATCCCCTTACTCACCGAGATTCGAGATTTGAGTATTCGGGGCAGCATGCTCTACGGCATGTACAGCCAAGACCAGATTTCGTATATCTACCATCGCGGGGAGCGAAGGCCGCTGCCGAGGACCTTGGAGATCCCCTTCGTCTTCGTTCAGGAGAAGGATCGAACCCTCCTCCTCGTCATAGAGCGCAAACTCCTAGCGAATAATATCGCGAACCGATTGAGTGAGGCCCTCTTCATCACCTCGGGCTACATAACCGAGGCGAGGATTTCTCCGGAGGTTCTGAGGGACTTCCATGAGAGGAATCCCGAGGACACGAAGGTCATCTTCTTCGACAACGTGGACATCCCAAACATAAGTAAACTCTCCCTCTACGGCTCGGGCCTCCTCAATACGGCCCTCTACAACGATTATCTTAAACATGGCAACATCTGGTACGTCGTGGTGACGGCGAGGAAGTATGAGAGCGTCATCGGAATCACCCGAAACAGCATCGTCACCGTCTTCAACACCATAGACCGCGAAGACTACATCAGATACGTCGTCAAGGAGATCTTTCCACTAATCGAAACCTAAGGCTCTCTGCTTTCCAATGTTTGGTGGCTTCTCCAGCCTGAGATGGTATGATATGCCCTTTTTTCGATTTGCAAGGCGTCCCTGGCGCTGATTCCATCGACCTACCCATTCCAAGGAATGGGCTTAACAGATTCCAAATGAGGAAAAGGATGTGCAATTGAATAAACTTTAAATTGGGAATCCGCATCACTTTCTTATTGACTTCCAGCAGCGAGGCGTTTGTCCAACAAGACTATTTGTGGCAAGACTTCGAGGGAGTTGTATTCGTTTTGGTGGAAGAACCTAAACGGTGTTATCCCGCCTGCGACTCTTTTAGGTGTGGTCAAAGGGCTCTCACCCGCATGGGACAGAGGCTCTACTGCCGGTGGGCAGACGACGACTGCTCCGGACCGGAGTGTAACTACGTAATCTGCCTTCAAAAAAGACTCCTGGCCGGCGGAACATGTGGTCTCACCGTGCGACGAAAGACAAAGGAAGAGCTGGCTCCAGAAGCCGTACAAGGAGTCGATATCCGGGTCAAGGGGAAGCTACTTCGAAGGTTCAGGGAAGACGATCTATTCTAGCGTCTCTTCAGGGAACGGAGAACGCGACACCATCACAGCAGACGGTGGCGGCGCGGCCTTCCTCCCCCCTTACTGTGAATATTGGACCGAGGAACTGCTCGCAGACGTATACGCAGCTTACCATATGCAGCGTGAGCTCGCTGACATGGATCGTTGACCTGCCCTTGGCCAAAGCCATGTAAACGAGTAGTTGGTCACCTAGGTGCTTGTCCACTGGAGCACCCTGATGAATTGTGCGAATCAGACTGTCAGCAGCGCCCCTGCCAACCTCCTCGGCTGGCCTTCCAATCTTTCCCAACTCATCTGCTCCAAGGATGGCCCCCGAAGTCGAGGTGGCCGTTAGGACGATTCCGCAGCCTGGGCTAGGGGCGCATCTTGGGCTGTCTCCTTGGAGAATCTCCTGTTCGATTCTCCAAGGCTGAATTTTCTCCTCTTCCAAGGCTGATTCGGCGGCTTTCACCATTCGTGGAACAATGTGGCTCGGAAGCCTCGAGCTGTAGGCTACCCCTCCGATACCTTTCACCTCGCCGAAGTCGGTCAGGTCGATGGGGTCGAGGACCCCTACCGGCTCAGTTCGCACCCTCAGGATTCCGCCTCCCCTTGGGTAGAAGCCTCTGCGTAGGAGTTGCAGGTCAGTCTTTGGTCCCATTCTTGCCAAGGTCGGTGTCACGACCCGCTCTAGGTAGTCGACTGGTGGGGCTAGTGGATTATTCGTTCCACCGCGAACCTCGACCTCGGCCCTCTTTCCAGAAAAGAGCATAGCGGGTAGAAGGGCCTGCAAGATCAGCGTAGTGCTTCCGGCCGTACCTGTATCCGCCACCAGTTGTCCATGTCGGGGAGAACTTGGAGAGAAGTCCACCTCTGTGGAGCCCAACTCGGCGCCCTTGAGATCAGCATCTACATAACGTGCCAACGCTTCCACGGCTGTCCTGTGCTGCGGCCTAAGACCTGGAGGAGCCCTCTTTCCCCTTACATTCGAAACATGTACAGATATCCTAGTGACGGCGGATAGGGCAAGAGCTGTCCTCAGGATCTGGCCGCCGCCTTCCCCATAGGTGCCCTCTATCTCCACCTTCAATCCGGTCCCTCAAAGGGCCCTCTTCTTCCAGACCAGTTTTCCTGACTCGATCTCCCGAACCTCTAGGACGCGATGGAAGGGGATGAGCACGTCCCCTCCCTCAGGATCGGTGTATGTGAACCAGGAGGAGTGGATCTCCTTGATGCTTGAGAAGGGTATGGTGCGTTTGTTCTGCAGGGCTCCTCGGTGAAGGTAGGTTACCTCGTAGGCTTGTCCTCTCTCCTCGGGGTTCCATCTCATTCTGTTGAGGACATCTCTCAGCTTCAAAGGCTCTGCTCCAGTCCTATGTGAATTGGGCGACTCTTAAATCGGATGGGCCTCGACAGCGCCGGCCCATCCGCCAAGAAAACTCCTTAAAAGGGAGTTGTCATGACTCTGTACGAGGGATTAAGATGGCTGAGGCGTATTTTCCGGGAGCGACGACGCTAGGCGTGGCCTGCAAGGATGGTGTGATCATCGCATCTGAGAAGAGGGTTACCTATGGTCGCTTGGTCGTCAGCAAGAGCGGGAAGAAGGTCTTCAAGTTAACCAATAACATCGGTGCGGCCTGCGCAGGGCTCATAGGAGACATGCAGATCCTCATGCGTGAGATAGCTGCCTACACGAGACTCTATGAACTGGACAATAAACGCAGTATCTCAGTCCGTTCCTCAGCCAAGATGTTGTCGTCGATCCTCTTCCAGAGGCGTTTCTTCCCGTATATCACGCAGACGATCGTGGGTGGGGTGGACGAGGAAGGCCCAAATGTCTACACGCTCGACCCCTTCGGCTCCGTCATACCCGACAAGTACGCCGTAATAGGTTCAGGGGCTGAGGTGGCTGTGGGTGTCCTAGAGGCCTCCTACAAGGATGGCCTATCCCTCGATGAGTGTAGGGAGCTGGTTCTACGGGCGATGAGGTCGGCACTTGCAAGGGATGCGACCAGCGGGAACGGGATCGACCTCCTCTTGGTGACCAAGAACGGCATAAAAGAGGAGACCATGCCCGCATAGTCTAGCCAAAGCCCCCTGGGGGCAATATATACTTCACGCTAAACATTTGCCAAAATTAGTTGGCTCATTCCTTCACACTTCGTGTTTGATCCTGGAGTGGGGGTTTCCCTCATTCTGCCCAAAGAATTGGGCTTGAATAAGTAGAGTAGCCCAAGCTAGCCATGGGGAGCCGAGACCTACTTCCATGTTGGCATGGCAAAGGGGCGCTCACAGGGAAGCTCTTGGCAGATTTTCGCAAGTGGCTGTGAGGAAGTTATGAGCAACGCTGTGAGATTCGAACCCCTTAAAAGGCTGTCTGGTGGACTCTTGGTCTGAGAGGCCCATGTGGATACTCTCAAGTCCAGATGCAGCTTCTGCCCTTGATAGCCCAGGGGTCAGAAAAGCTCTTAGAAGATATGTGGACGTGGTCCAAGGCAGACGGAGGCCGAAGTACAGTATCCTGAAGACGATTCCAGCCAGCTTCGAAACTGACGACTCGACCAGCGACCTCTGGGCCCTCCATGACGCGCTCCTAGAAGAGTATCCAATGCTGGAAGCAGAGGAAGACTTGGGGGAGCGCCGTTCGCCGCTAGATTCCGCTAAGTCTTTTCTAGACCTGAAGATCGAGCTCGGCCGAAGAATTGTGGGCAGGTGCCACCTCTGCGAGAGGCGATGCGGTGCAGACCGACATACAGGGGCTCAGGGCTGGTGTCGCCTTGGTAGCGACTTTCACCTTTCTACCGCCTTCCTACACATGGGGGAGGAGCCTGAACTCGTCCCCTCAGGAACGATCTTCACCGTGGGCTGCAACCTGAGGTGTCTCCACTGTCAGAACTGGACGATAAGCCAAAGGATAGAGCCGGGGGCAAAGGTAAGCCCCCTCCAGATGGCGAAGGTCGTTGAGCAGTTGGGCCGACAAGGTTGCCGAAACATCAACATGGTTGGCGGTGACCCCACTCCCTGGCTGTATAACTGGCTTGAGACCTTCAGGTATGTCAAGGTAGAGACACCCACTGTCTGGAACACTAATACCTATTATAGCGTGGAATCTGCCAAGCTCCTGGCCGGCTTCGCCGACATCTATCTTCTTGACTTCAAGTATGGCAACGATGCTTGTGCGGCTAGGCTGTCATCCGCCCCTGGCTACGTGGAGGCATGCCAGAGGAACCATCTGACAGCCCAAAAGTACGGTGAACTCATCATCCGGGTCCTCGTCCTCCCGGAGCATTTGGAATGCTGCTGCCGCGCAATCCTGAATTGGATCGGTAAGAACCTGGGTCCGGAGACGAGGGTGAATATGATGTGGCAGTATAGGCCCGAATGGAGGGCATGGGAGGTGCCTGAGCTCAGAAGAAGACTCAACGACGCGGAGAGGAAGCTCTCCTTGGAGATAGCTAGAGAAGCCTGTCTGAGAAACTACATCACTTAGTCTGGCTATCGGCTTCCCACGATGTTGTAGATGACTATGTATTCTTTGTCGACCTTCTGGATGGAGCGGATTCGAACCCTGTCGGCCAGGGTTTCCAGGAACTCCCTAAAGCCTCTCTCTTGGAGCCTGACCACTACCATCTGAATCATTACAAAAATGGCGGTGGCCCCATAAAAGTTGGTATTTAATCAGACCAAAATTTAATAACGATAAAGATAGTTTCAACCGTACATACTCAACACTCGTCACCTGTCCCCAGAATGCCCGGGGGAAAGCGCATGCCTTACTGCCCTGAATGTGGGGGGGAGATGCGGTACGATCAGGCCATGAAGAGATACATCTGTAAGAGTTGCGGTCTATCCCTCACGTATCAGGAGTTGATGGAGATGCGGGATCGCTATAGGGAGAGGCCTGAGAGCGACGAGGAGAAGAAGAGGAAGCGAAAGAAGGAATATCTGGACTGGTGGTTCTCTAGGAAGGAGTGATTACGTTGGCATGTACCGTCGAGATAATCAGCGTGGGGAATGAGCTCCTCATCGGAAAGATCGCGAACACAAACGCCCAATGGATCGCCAGAAGGATAGCAAGCCTCTCAGGGAACGTTCGGCGTATAGTCGACATCGGAGATAGCCTACAAGAGATATCCGCTGCTGTTAGGGAGGCCCTCGCCCGAAAGCCAACAATCCTCCTGATAACTGGCGGGCTGGGACCCACCTTCGACGACATGACCCTAGAAGGCTTGGCAGAGGCCCTCAACGTTCCTCTGAAGCTCGAACCTGAGGCGGAGAGGATGGTTAGAGCCAGATATGAGAGGTATGAGGCAGAGACCGGCCGCAAGATAGAGCTCACCCCTGAGAGGCTGAAGATGGCAAAGCTACCCGAAGGGGGCCATCCCGTCAAAAACCCGGCTGGGACAGCCCCTGGAGTCGTCCTCGAAAGGGAATCGACTACCATCGTCGCCCTGCCCGGCGTGCCGCGGGAGATGCAGGCCATCTTCGAGGAGTTCGTGGTGCCCATGGTCAAGAAGGCCGTGGGAGACCTCCACTTCTACGCCAAGAGCCTGGAGGCGACAGGGGTAATCGAGTCCGAACTGGCCCCCCTGATCGAGAAGACTATGCGGGAGCATCCAAGGGTCTACATCAAGTCTCATCCCAAGGCCCCGGAGCCTCGACCACTCATCGAGCTCCACATATCCACAACCTCTGAGTCTATGGAGACAGCGGTAGATGATGTGGAGGAGGCGGCGAGGATGCTGATACAACTGGTCTTAGAGCATGAGGGGAATATCCAAGAACTGGTTGAACAAGAGTAGGCGCCGCTCAGAACCCAGATCCAGCATCATTCTATGTGTCAGCCACTAGCCTGGTCCTCATCGCGGACGATAAGGAAGGATTCTTCTAGGATTAAAAGCTGTGCTGTTAGGCGTGGGGCGCATTCCTGATGGTGTGTTTGAGGTGGCTGTGGGCTATGAGGATGGCTTGTCCCTTGACGAGTGTAGGGAGCTGGTTCTGCGGGCGATGAGGTCGGCACTTGCAAGGGATGCGACCAGCGGGAACGGGATCGACCTCCTCTTGATGAGCAGGGAAGGCATAAAGGAGGAGAACCTACCCGCCTGAAGTTCTATATGTTGGTCTCCTTCCAGTAAAAGCCCTTTTTCTAGAGGTTTAGAAAGACATGGCTTCGTTTTCGGTCAGGATGTAATGATTAGCCGGAATCAATAAATTCATACCAACAATGTTAATGGATAGGAACATACTAGATTGAGTTTCCATCGTAGCTTCGGAGAGATCAGCAACGTAGACCTAATCCTCCTCCCTCATCACTATATGCTGTAGTCCAACCATATTTCCCGAAGATGGAAATAGATTTAGGCGGGTTGAGATTCTTACTTGCTTCGTCGCATATTCCTTTGAATATGCACCTGTCACCACAGTTTGGTAGAGCAAACCTATTTAGAATGCATCTCTTTTGCTCATCCCTCGAACACTGCACCTCACAACGCCGTCGTTTGGATCTACAGCACCTCCGTCCCATATTATATATAAGGTAGTCAATGTAGGCTGGCGATGTAACGCTATGGTTATTCGGAAGCTCACGCCATAGTTCCCATGCCCTTCTCCAGGCCTTTGCCGTTGTCTCATCTACAGCACTATAGTGGTAGCAGAAAACATCCATGAAGCTGGAGAACAAGGGAACTCTAGTATGCGTTATGCCCGTTCTGAGAGCGATTCGCATGGTATTCATATCTGAAGCTACGCTGACCTCCTCAAACCGCTTCAAGTTCCAGACCTGAAGCTCCTGCATATCTCTCAGAAACATGTCTGCATTCTTTGCGTCTATGCCGATATTTGCTTTCAAAAGAGCTTCTCGTATTGCCACGACATCGTAGTTGTGGACCTTTCCAATGTTAAACGCGGTTCCGCCATATCTATCAACTAGGAGTCTTGCACATCTGCTTATCCATTCAATTCTCTTATCTGGTTGATAATCTGAAACACCAAGCTGAGTAAGAAGTTGATTTGTATATTCTGGATGTCTCGATATCTCTTCAGGATTAAAGAGGTATGGCCTTTGCCTAGCTAGGGAATAGTAGTCTAGTCTTAGACCGAATCCAAAATCTTGGATGGCTGTAAAGAGTCTTGTATTAGCTATTTGCTGTGGGCTGAGCCCTTTAACGTCCACTATGGATGATGGGGAAAAAGGTCTGTAATTTGACTCAAGACTCTCGGCTACCTCTTTGCATTTCTCATCGTTGACATAGATATCAAGTATCTGTTTGTTGTTCTCCTCCCAAAATTTATGAAACTCTGAGAAATAATCAGCAGAGCCGTACCGAGTCATACATTTGAGACCTTTGAGTTTGCTGGATTGAGTATAAATAAAGCGGTTAATTGTATGGAGTGAATTTGCAATTAACTTAGCTGCCTCCCTGTCCTCAGGCAACTTGTATTTATGAGAAAGCTCTGGGTCAACTAGGTCTAGAAATTGCTTCATAAAGTCCTCAAAATAACGCTTATCCTCACTTAGGCTGACTTTTTCCATAGGTTTGATCACATAATTAACGTTTAACTTCGTAGGAGCCTTTTCCTCGCCTTTCTATAAGTCCTTTCTTACACAGGTCAAGAACGGATCCCCTGACTGTATTATAGTTGATCTTTCCTATTTCGGCTATCATTTTGAGGTTCAGTGGTTTTCTCTCTTTGTTCAAAATTTCATAGACAATCTCTTTTTTGGTTCCCTTTCGGAGTGGTATAGAGTCCATTCAGTTGCACCTGATATATGAACTGACCATCTCTTTCTTATAAGCTAATGAGTAAACAAAATCTTTATATGTAGAAAACTACATATCTAGGGGAATTGATATGGGGCAAATAAACCTGCAAATCGACGATAAACTAGAAAAGGAGTTCAGAAAGGTAGCTGCTGAGAAATTCGAAGCAAAGAAAGGGTTCTTGAAGAAGGCTGTTGAGGAAGCCATAAGAGATTGGATTGGCAGGAATCGAGGTAAGTCATCAGATGCCTGAAGAGTTTGTCAAAATGAAAGAAGTATCAGTGGAGGAGTATAGGAAATTCGTTAAGACTCACAAAGAGCTTACTTTTAAAGACAGAATAGGAGAAAGGATAGTTAGCATCAAGATCGGGGAGAAGTGGAATATCAAAGATTTTGGACCCAGGAGTTTTGAGATGGAGGGGACTACAGTTTGGTCTTTCCCTCATAGGGGAGATTGGGCCACTCATAAAGGAGACTTTAGGGGTAACTGGCCTCCACAGATGGCAAGAAATATTATTTTGAGATACTCCAGCCCCAAAGAATGGGTTTTGGATCAGATGGCGGGTTCAGGAACCACGTTAGTGGAGTGTAAACTTCTTGGAAGAAATGGTATAGGAATAGATGTTAATCCTAACTGCGTTTATCTGATAAGAGATAGACTCAACTTCGAGTTCAAGAGTATAGATCCAGAGTTTCCCGAGACTGTTCAGAGAACATATATAGGCGATGCCAGAAACTTAAATGAAATCAAAGATGATTCGATTGATCTCATTGCAACGCATCCACCCTACGCGAGCATCATACCTTATTCGAAACAAAAGATGGAAGGTGATATCTCAAATGTTCATGACGTTGGCGAGTATGTCGAAGAAATGCGAAAGGTTGCATGTGAAAGCCTTAGAGTTCTAAAGCCTGGTAGATATTGTGCGATCCTTGTTGGAGATACCAGAAGAAATAAACACTATGTGCCAATAGCCTTCCGAGTTATGCAAGCTTTCCTGGAAGGAGGATTCATATTAAAAGAAGATATAATCAAACATCAATGGAGGTGTAAGGCCACGCCATTCTGGTTAAAGAAGTCAGTTGATCATAACTTTCTTCTTATTAAGCATGAACATCTATTCGTATTTAGAAAGCCAGAGAAACAAGAGAAAATAGTAAAATACAAAGAAAGTGCGAAGTGGTCATAAGTCACTATGGTTGAGCTTAAGATGCGTATGACTCCATCACACTCATCTAGTAATCAATTCAAATAATTAAGAGAGAAACAATTATCCTGATACCATGTCATGGATGTTGATGATCCCTTCAGTCATTAATTGAAAGACAGCGATAGTATTCCAAGCAGATGGACAAGGCATAGGAGCTACAATTTCCGATAAGCCGGAAGAAATCACCTTGCATAACCAAGACAGAGTTCTTGCCTCCAAGACTACCGAGTACCTACGCCCCCATAATGCGAAAGACCGGAACTCAAGAACCACTCCACGGTTCCCATGCCCTGCCCCCCAATAAGCGATGAAGTCCCGAAAACGGCACATCATGTCAGAGGCCGCCCCCGAAACACAGTCAAGTTCGAACCCTTTAAGAGCCATCGCATTCAGTAGTCGAGGAGACATGTACCTCATCTTCATAGTCGGGACGGCGGGATGTGGCAAATCCCTCCTCACCGCGACTTTCTCCGACTGGCTCCGCCTTAAGAAACAAAGCGTCACGTGCGTGAACCTAGACTCGGCCGCGCTAACGCTCCCCTACACTCCCGATGTGGACGTTCGAGACTATGTTCGCGCCGAGGATCTGATGGAGAAGTATGATCTAGGCCCTAACGGTGCCGTGGTGATGTCAGCCGACCTCATTGCCACCGAGATCGATTCGCTGAGAACTGAGATTGAGGAGCTGAACTCCGACTATGTCATAGTCGACACTCCTGGGCAGATGGAGCTCTTCGCCTTCAGGGCCAGCGGACCTTATATAGTCAAGGAGTTGTCAAGTGACCCCAAGGCGCTACTATACCTCTTCGACGCCACCTTCTCCGCCGACCCCCTTAATCATGTCTCGAACATGTTCCTGGCAACAGCCGTTTACACTCGCTTTCTGGTCCCCCAGCTCTATGTACTTTCCAAGACGGACTTGGTTCCCCGCAGGGTCGTAAAGAGAACTCTGACATGGAGTAGCCGTACAGGAGCACTTGAGGAAGCCTTAGAAGCAGAGGCCTCTGATACAAACCGACTTATGGCGCGAGACATCTCGCTTCTTATCTCTCGCTTAGGCCTGTCATTTCCCCTCATACCCGTTTCGTCTAAGAAGCAGGAGGGGCTTATCAACGTCCACTCGGTTCTCATGCGCATCTTCACAGGAGGAGAAGAAGTCATATAGCCAGGGGTGGCCCTAGGAAGAACTCGGACCATGGAAGAGATAGACCTGAAAACCCTTCTCCTCCTGCTCCTCCTTAGGAAGGAGAGGATGGTTGGACGCTATCGCCTGAAGGACATGCTGGGTATGCATCAGCATGAGGGAGTTGTCAGACGAATGCTGGAGAACCTAGCTAGAAGGCAGTGGATCAGGCCCACTAGATCCGGGTGCACATTGACCGAGATGGGCCAAGGGCAGGTCGCGACCCTTCTACAGGAAAGAGGCATTGTGGATGCGGAACGGATTGACCTGAGGGGAGCCAACATCGGTCCAGAAAGCGCCTTAGTTCGGCTAAGAAACAAGAGAATCACAGGTTCTATCTTGGTCCTCAGAGACGTCGCTGTCAAGGTGGGAGCTAAGGGCGCTGTAATACTAACCTATAAGAATGGTGAGCTAGGCGACCTCTTGGCCTACAGAGACCTTTCTTCGAGACATCCCGAGGTCACGCAGAGGCTAGAAAAGAGCCTCGAACTCCTAGAGGAAGACATCGTGGTGGTTGGGTTCGCCAACACCTATCCCAGAGCCCTAGAAGGAGCTCTAGCTGTCGGGCTGGAAATAGGTAAGAGCGAAATTGAGAAATAGCCCATAGGGCATCTATCCGATAGCCTGCAGATCCAATTATGTCCAAGCCGGCCAGAATCGAAGACCAGCTGAAGATTCTCGAAGAGCTTGAGACCCAGATTGCAGGGTTTAGGACCAGAGTTCAGTCCATCAAGAAGGAGGCCA
>Ga0315312_1000477_pt1 | contig 46939 bp, 62 predicted proteins | sample TDP7_MG_FD_203629 | JGI IMG/M metagenome (GOLD analysis project Ga0315312, IMG submission 203629) | Freshwater sediment microbial communities from Lake Towuti, South Sulawesi, Indonesia - TDP7 | ecosystem: Environmental > Aquatic > Freshwater > Lake > Sediment | place: Indonesia: South Sulawesi... | reverse complement strand
GAAAGGCGCGCTTCATTTTCCATGTTTTCTAAGTATCTATCTTTATTAACTATTTAAGCTCTTCAACGGCTGACGAAACTTATCACTTTAAACCTAACTCTGGAGTTAAGTGCGGGGGGTGGGATTTACGCACAAGTTTACCAGTAAAAATATGCCTAAAATATGCTTAGCGAGAGTTCGAACCTATCGCGGGCTACCATTACGCCGTGGATAGGTCGAGGTTTAAATTCTCGGAATTTTCAGGATCATGAATGAGTGACGTAGGATCATTCCGCGTGGAAAAAAGTTTAAATCTTTTTAGAGTTGATTAAATTGTCTATGACAAAGCTGAACAACCTTAAAGACACTATCTTTCAAACACTTTATAGACATAAGGAGAGTATTCTAAAACAAGTTCCAAATTTAAATCCAGAAGATTATTCTCTACTGCTTTATTTAGTTATAGGATATGACTTGGGTAAAGGAAAATATTCTGGATTGATATTCCCTTTGGAAGATAATAGTCATTTAGAGGAATTAAGAGCCTTAAGCAACGGTTATGTTGAATTTAGAGATGGTGTTATTAGAATGGGCGTGATTAAGTTAGAAAATTTAGAGAAAATATTGGGAGCTCCCTATATTAAGCCTAGAAGTATACGTATTTCGTGAAATCTGCGGGCAGACTCGTTAGTCATTATCGTGATATTGGCAGTGCACAAATGTGTAGTCAAATATTTCGGAAAAATCGCGGCGAGGAAAATCTCAACAAAATCTAGTATGTTACCTGCATTGCGTAACATAATATCACATACAACAGACACATACATTATATTTAGAAGGACGCGCGCCGCAACTAGAAGGGAAGAATAACTTAAACCAGCCTATCTGTCTCTCAAAAGCCCAACCACCTATTTTCCTATGAGAAAATTTACGTAGACAATAAAATTTTGGCTATGTTTTGACTTCGGTGAATTTTTGATCGCTTCTTTAATCTTTCTAAAACTTCTTTTTGAATGTTTGTTCTCGCCACTTTTGTTCCCAGCTCTTCCATCCTGTTTTTACAAGTTTCTCTCTTAGTTCAGGTCTTTCCGCAACCCATTCTAGAAGTGTAGAGAAACGTCTCTCGTCTACAAGTCTTTCTGCCGGCACACCCACTTCAATACACCATCTTACGTAGCTTCTCTCAACCATCTCTTGGAGTTCGCCGGTGACTTCAACCTCCTCCACGTTGAATCCGTGATCTCGCAGATATCTACGTATGCTGGAGAGAACGTATCCGGAGCAGACCTTGAAACGGGTTTCCTCGTCAGGCCGCATCACCTCAATGATCTCCTCGGCAATCTTCACGGCATCATCCAAGTACTGTTTATTTTCGAAGCTGGGCGATTGAAAAGAAGAGACAGGTATTCTGCGTTCCATGTACCTGCGGTCTGGAAGTTTGAGGGCTCCGATTACTACGCCTAAGATAATGTCTCCCCATCCAGCATCATCTATCAAGATCTCCTTTTTAACCGAAACCCGATCCAACTCCATAACCCCAAGCGCATACAACTGAAGGAACCAACGAATTAGTATAGAATACAGAACACTTAAAGTCTTAAAGTAAGCATCCATCACAAATGTGAATTACAGCTTGCACGCGCTGCGCATTGCACTTTGACAGGTTTAAAGCGCCAAATAGGGCGAGGCGGCTACAAATGAAAACTTGTGATCATCGGGTCCTATTGGCCTATTTACACTTTCTTTTCATTATCCATCATTTTCAACAGTTTGACAAGGATTTTTCCTTTTGTTCTCAATTCTTGTTCTGAAATTGTCTGTCCCATTGGACATAAGTCATCAACGATGGTGCCCTCATTTGCCAGATAAACAACGGGATAGAGATAGCATCCCAAAGGCCTCTTCCTATAGATTCGGCATTTCTTCTCAGCGAGACTGTAGAAATAGCACCATCCGTCAACGTTTCTGAGCCGAGTCACACCATCATCTATAACTGCAAATTCTTCTCGGCGATAACCCGTTTCCTCTAATCTTTTGATGTCCTCGCTTGAAAGCTCCATCTCTGTTTTTTCACAGCATTTTCCACAATTTGAACAACGCATAAGAAACAAACTTCCATACAAGTCATAATAAAAGACGGCCAAAATTAAAGTTGTTTTGGTGGGCGGGAGAGATTATCAAGCCATGGCCTGCGCCGTCAACTTCACCTTCGCCAACCGCCAAGCGATTACCCACTGGGTTCGTCAAAGTTTCGAGCAAGTGTTCAAAAAACCGGCTGACACCTTTGGCTTAAAACTGATCTACGACGTGGCCCACAACATAGCTAAGATCGAGGAGCACAGGGTTAACGCGCACACTAGGAAGGTCTGGATTCACCGAAAGGGCGCAACAAGAGCTTTTGGAGCCGGAAGCCCCGATTTGCCAGCAAATTACAGGGATGTGGGTCAACCAGTTCTCATTCCTGGCAGCATGGGCACCAGCAGTTGGTTGCTCGTTGGCACGCTGAAAGCCATGGAAGTGTCGTTTGGTTCCACCGCGCACGGAGCTGGCCGCATGATGAGTCGCGCAGCAGCCAAACGGAGATACTGGGGTGGAGAAATCAAAAAGGCTTTGGAACAAAGAGGTATAGTCATTAGAGCGGCAAGCACAGTTATGTTAGCTGAGGAGGCTGACCCAGCCTATAAGGATGTGGATAAAGTGGCTGAAGTGAGTGACAAATTAGGAATAGCAACCCGCGTCGTGAGACTTCTGCCAATAGCGGTTACTAAGGGCTAAAACAACAGCGAACGCTCTCCATTTTAGATTATTGAGAAAAAAAGCGCTGTCAGAGTAAGGTGGGTAGATGGCATGCAGTTTGCAGCAAGCATGCATGCATCACTCCTTTCTATAGTACTTTTGAAGTAACTCTGGCAGAGTCATCACTTTTTCTTCGCTTGCGGCAGGTTCAATTCTCGCTTCGATTCCTTTAAGCGAAGGCATGCCTGATCCATGAGTTTTAGGGTTAACAATAATGCTTGCCCAAGGACCATACGGAACAAAGATCCTTCCAACATGAGGCGCCCGCAACGATTTGACAGCACGAACTACAACTGAACCGTAATCAGTCGAAATTTTCACAGGGCTGTTCTCTTTTATGTCCAATTTTTTCAAGTCGTCGGGATCCATCTCACATATGGTCACGCTTTTCCAATATCTTTCGGAGAGTTTACCATACTCTTTTCCCTGTCCTTGCCTTAGGGTTCGACCAGTGAGAAGCAGAACCTTCAAACTGGGCATCCGTGCATCTCCATCTATTAGATTTGAAGCTGATGAGCGATGTTGAAAAATTTACTACCATGTCGCAGCCTATTAAGATTTTGCAGATAATGTTTTTACAAACTATGTTTACGTGCACGCTTAGTTGTGATTTCTGTTAAGGTAAGTGTTTCATATCATGGGAGGCATAGCAAAAGGTAATGACCTTCATAAAAGTGGCTATAGAGATGAAAAATGACTGAGCAAAAACCATGCTTTGCCAAAGGCGATATCACGCAAATACCTACAAAAGCCCTTGCAAAAGTATACGCCCGTCCTTCGTAGGTCTTTTCGTGAATATTGTTTCTTGAGATCTCTTTTTCAAGTCTCTCCGTAATTTATGTTTTTTATGATAAAAAGGATATCCGCCAATCGGCCACATACTCTCTCTGCTTCCCCCTAAAAGTGTACTCTGCTTTTCCCCGAAGATTTAAGAGTTGTGCGGTTAGAGAGGACTGCGCGACTTGATTTCATCTCATTTCCCCAGGCGACGAAGAAAGCGAGAGAAAAGTGAAATTTGATTTTAGTGAAGATGATATTCCACTTTCACAGTGGAGACGATATTTAGATGAACATGGTTTCGATATTGAATTTTTTGGTTATGGCCATGACTGTAGCACAGAAGTTGAGAGGTTTAAAATAGTTGAAAAGAAACCGTGTGACAGCCAAAAAGCAGAGGCGACTCAATAATGGAGAAATGCAGTTTACTTTCTTTTCTTTTTTCGATTTTAGGAACGTCTTGAACGCATACCGGCACGTGGGGCTCCAACGCCAGACGCAATCCCCCAGTTTTGTCCAGACTTGCGTTGAAGAATCATCCTCTTCTCGTAATTTCGACGACTTCGAACCTTGGGTATTGGTCGCTTCTTCTCAGTAGGCGTAATCTTCGGGGTTTGTGAACGAACTTTTCCCGCTTTCGATAAGCTTCCGTGGGTTGGCATTTATGATTCCGCTCTGTCAGACAGAGGACCGAAAGCTCTCATTTAAGGTTTTCTTTAAGAGATTCTGGAATGAAAAACAAACAATTAGTACTGCCATGCGCGTGTCGAGGAAGCGATTAAAGTATATTTCAAGACTAAGCCACCCCGTAAGGAAGCCTAAAGAGCTCAAGCTGTTAAGTGATAACAATGCTAATCATTGAAACTCTGGCTGAAGAGATGTAAAATAAATGGGTAGAAAAGAAAGATGTCCTCAATGTGGGAGTAAGAAGATTACGATAACTGGAAATCTGAAAAAATGTGAAGTTTGCAACTATGCATGGGCAGGAAAACCCGGAAGGAAAACTTCTAAGAAAGAAAAAATCCGATTTAGGTGAGAAATGCAAAAAAAGTTATAGCGGAACCAAAAGAACTGAGAAGAATAGCATAATGACAATTTTATACTTTTTTGACAAACCATATTGGTCTTACTTTAGATGCAACATCGGAGAGCTCTTTACAAACCTTGATTTCTATAACCCTATCGGGCACATTGCAAAACTTAGGGCACCAATGGTACGGTCCAGCTCTACACAAAATCTCCTTGGCAGTTGGGAATCTTCCACTTGCCCATGCATTCTCCAACTCTAGACAAGGAAGCGTGGAATTCTTGTATCTGACTTTATCCTCAATGCATTCCTTACAGACTGACAGCCCACGCAAAGTTGAATTGCCTCATACAAATGAAACGGTAGTCCTCCTTAAATTATTGATGCACACACAGACTGAATCATAACGTTACCTGAGGATGGTACGCCACATGGCACTGCGGCTGAGGAATCATATGCGCTGGCGAGGTTCAGAGCAGGGAGTAGGCTAAAGGGTCAGAACTCAACTCATAGCTTCACTAAATTCAAAGTATAAGTCTCAGTAGTAGCTAATCTGGCAGCATCAAACCAAGCTGGCGTTTTAGGCTCTTGTAACGGTTTCTTACCGTCACCTCGGTAACGCCCGCCGCCTCAGCGATATACTTCTGCGTTTTCTTCTCGTTGCTTTGTAAACAAGCGATGTATAGGGCTGCGGCTGCCAGTCCCATGGGGTCTTTGCCAGAAGCAATTCGCCTCTTTTTGGCTTCTATCAAAATCCTGATAGCTAAACCTTGAGTTTGACCGCTTATGCCAACTCTCTCCCCAATCTTAGAAACGTAGGTCACTGGATCAGCAATGGGCATTTGGATATCTAACGCACGAAGCAGTAAGCGATAGCAACGGGCAACATCTTTCTTATCGACTAAGCTTTCTTCGGCGATTTCCCGTAGCGTTCTAGGCGTCTCACTGTTGCGGCAGGCTGCGTATAAGGCGGCAGCAACCATGGCGGCTATTGAGCGCCCTCGCACTAAACCCTTTTCCAAGGCTTTCCGGTAGATCATCGCAGCATTCTCTTTGATCGATCCGCGAGTATAGAGCTTGTCTGAGAGCCTGTCCAGTTTAGACATGGCCTGGGCCAAGTTGCGTTCAACTGAAGCGTGTACTCTTGAGCGGATTTGCCATTTTCTTAGGCGCCACATTTGCAGACGAGTTGATAGCGGGAGCTTGCGTCCAAAGGCGTCTCTGTCCATTCTTCCTATGGTTGTAGATAGGCCCTTGTCAAACACTGAGTAAGACGCAGGTCCGCCCACTCGGCTTCTTGATTCCTTTTCTTCTTGCGTGAACGCTCGCCATTCGGGTCCCTTGTCAATCATTTGTTCGTGGAGAACTAGTCCACAGTTGACACATACGGTTTCTCCCGTATCGTAGTCGTGAACAAGGTTTGTGCTTCCGCATTCGGGGCATTTGTCGGCTCTTCTTTGTTTGATTTCTACCTTTTGCATGGTCTACGCCTTCATAGATATTTTTGAGTGGGCGAGAACACCATCACAAAGTCGCTTAGCATAGGTTCTTCATTAGAACCCTAAGCCTAGGGAATTTGTCCATACGGACCATATGTTCACTTTAATTAGTAAATGCTCCCATATATAAAGTATGCAATTGCATTCATGAAGTAAGAAGCGCACACCCCATCAACGCAGACTGTTATGGTTAAAGAAGCTTCTGTTTCTGAAGAACTAGTCATCGTTGCAAAGGTGGTGACTTAGGATCAGGCTGAACCTCATTCTTTTATTGCCAAGTCGATTGATGTGATGTTCTAATGATGTTGGGAGAAAGGATTTAGTGCTTCTATCAGAAATATATTTAGTGGGGCGTTGAAGATTGAGCGAAGTTCAGCTGAGAGTTCTGGATTCCAGACAGAGAGATGTGGCAAGAGGGATCGCTAGAATAGACCAGAGAACAATGCAAAAGTTAGGGGTTTCATCTGGAGACGTAATAGAGATTCTCGGGAAGAAAAAGACGTCGGCGATCGCCTGGCCAGCGTACTCTGAAGACCAGGATCCAGGCATTATGCGAATCGATGGGTTCTTACGTAAAAATGCCGGCGTATCAATAAACGAGTACGTTGTAGTTCGCAAGGCTGAAGTTAAAAATGTTATGAGTATAGTGCTTGCTCCAGTGGATATGCGATTGAACTTTGACGAAGACTTTGCAAATTTTGTGAAGAACAGACTTATGGATAGGACGTTTGTTGAGGGAGACACGACGCTCGTTATGATGCTTGGTCATTCTGTTCAGTTCACGGTTGCCAAGACGCAGCCCCACGGAATAGTCAAGATGACTCACGATACTAGATTGCAGATATTGACTGAACCTGTTGCGGAAGTTAAAGGTGTGCCACGTACCACCTATGAGGACTTAGGAGGCTTGGAGGAGGAGATTCAACGGATAAGGGAGATGGTTGAACTTCCAATGCGGCATCCCGAGATTTTCCAGAGGCTTGGAATAGATCCTTCGAAAGGGGTTCTGCTACTCGGTCCACCTGGCTGCGGAAAGACACTCCTAGCTAGAGCAGTAGCGAATGAGTCTGATGCAAACTTCTTCTCAATAAACGGGCCTGAGATAATAAGTAAGTTCTATGGGGAGTCGGAGGCGAGGCTTCGAGAGATATTTCAACATGCTCAACAGAACGCTCCGAGCATCATACTCATAGACGAGCTGGACTCCATAGCACCCAAACGTGAGGAGGTTACAGGTGAAGTGGAGAGAAGAGTTGTCGCTCAGCTTCTAGCTCTCATGGACGGATTGTCTGGTAGAGGAAATGTCATAGTAATAGGTGCAACGAACAGGCCGAATGCCTTGGATCCAGCTCTCAGGAGGCCTGGCAGATTTGACCGCGAGATAGAGATAGGAATCCCAGACAAGCGGGGACGTCATGAAATATTATTGATTCATAGCAGAGGTATGCCCTTAGCCCGTGATGTTGACTTAAAGGTGCTTGCTGAGCGGACGCACGGTTACACGGGTGCCGACTTGGCCGCCCTGTGTAGAGAGACAGCAATGAAAGCTCTACGCAGGTATCTTCCCGAGATAAATCTGGAGGAAGAGCGAATACCTCCCAGCGTCCTGCAGAAGATGGAGGTTCGGATGGATGATTTCATGAACGCCTTCAAGGAGATTACGCCTACAGCTATGAGGGAGGTTGCTGTGGAAGTCCCGGTTGTTCATTGGGATGAAGTGGGAGGCTTGGAGGAGGTTAAAGAGGAGTTAAAGGAGGCTGTTGAGTGGCCGCTGAAGAACCCTGATATCTTCACGAGGATGGGGATTCGTCCGCCGAAGGGTATCCTGTTGGTCGGTCCGCCAGGTTGTGGAAAAACTTTGTTAGCTAGGGCTGTGGCAACAGAAAGCGAAGCCAATTTCATCACGATTAAAGGTCCAGAAGTGTTTTCCAAGTGGGTTGGCGAGTCTGAAAAGGCCATAAGAGAAGTATTTAGAAAAGCCCGGATGGCGGCTCCGGCTGTTATTTTCTTTGATGAGTTTGATTCGCTTGTGCCGCGGCGTGGAATGGGCTATGCCGATAGCGGTGTCAGTGAACGTGTGATTAGTCAGCTCCTCACTGAAATGGATGGAATAATTAGTTTAGAAGATGTGGTGATTATTGCTGCGACTAATCGTCCTGACATAGTTGATCCTGCTGTTCTCAGACCTGGTAGATTTGACCGTTTGATTTATGTTTCAGAGCCTGATGAAAAAGCGAGATTGGAGATTTTCAAGTTGTACACCAAGAGCATGCCTCTGGCTACGGATGTGGATATTGCACATTTGGCTAATACTTCGAAGAGTTATTCTGGTGCGGATATTGATGCGCTTTGCCGTGAGGCTGCCATGCATGCGTTGCGTAGAGATGTTAACTCAAAAGAGGTTACACTTGCCGATTTTCAGAAGGCTACGGAGAAGATTGGGCCTAGTATCCAGTCAGATATGGAGGCTTGGTACAAGAGCTTTATGAAACAGGTTCGAAGGCTACAGAAGCCTACGCCTTTTGTAGTGTAATCCCAGAAGCGACAGATAAACGTCAATTCACGCTTCTCTCTAGTCGACCTTTTTGATTCCTTCAAGGACATGAAAGTTTTCAGAAGGCTAGGTTGTTGGCAGTTTAGCGTTTTATTTTGAATTCTTTCTTTTCTAGTCTGGCAAGCGCGCTAGGGCTTCTAGGGTTACTATTTGAACGTGCATGACGTCAATTCAGCTTTATCAGGGCTTGAAGGAACAGTCAAAGCTTACAGAGACGGTGCTATATTTATCATTAAGGAGGTTTTGGGGAAATGAGCTTTGTTGAACGTAAGAACTAAACTTTTGAAAGAGGCGTGAGAAGACAAAATGAAAAAACTGAGGAAAATTGTGGCTTGTGAAGCGATGCAAGAAAAAGCTTTCTGAAGTACAAATCTGCCAAATTAGAATTAACTTTCAAGTGTGGAACGACAAATGTTATCGCGATCTGGAGCTTGAAACAGAAAAAGAGGATTGAGAAAAAATGGCTCTTCTTAAAGCTGACATGATTGTGTCTTGTCCCAAAACTAACCTTAAAGTGTCTGTTGACAAGCAATGTTTAGGCGACCAGCGCTGTCCACACTGTAAACACTACGCTATTCGAGGAAACACGTATTACGTTATCTGCAGTTATAAAAGTGAAGAACCATGACTATGACGGATTCTGTTTACGTGCCTAAAAACCCTTTGGGCGAACTGCGCGCGCTCGCGGTGTTAAGAGATGTCTCATCCCTTGAGAAAGCCCGCTTAGTAAGCATCAAAACTGGTGCAAGAAGAAAGACCAATTTGCATGGCTTCGCATCCTAAATCCCTTCATGGCCACATTCCTCCAAGCCTATGTAAACCCCAGAAAGGTTTTGTGGCGCGACTGTGAAGTGGCAGTATACTACGAGTCGAGAGAAAATGAGTTTACTTGAAAGGTCTGGAATTATCCTTGAGTCGGGAGAAGAAGTTCTCAAGCGAGGAGAATGCAAAGGAAAGGTTCCGAAGGGAATGGGTATGAGGATAAAATTTGGGCTCCAAGGTGGCTTTGTGCGTAAGGTAGAATGGGAAGAGGTGGAAGGTGAAATGGTCTTGACAACGCAGAGATTGATCATTGTAGAAGAGAAAGGTCGCATACGCAAGAGCGTAGTTCCACTTTTAAACCTAGACCTCAAATGCATCAAAGCTGTGAGCACAAAGAAACCGTTGGTAGGCAAGGAGAAGCTGTTACTGTCTATGGATATAGGCACCGAAAGATTAGAGAGCACAGAAATGGTAGTTGAGGATGCACTAGACTGGGACTTTGCGATTAGCAAGCAGATTAAAGCTCTAACATAACTAGCCAAGTTTCTAAGAGAGAAGATCAGCCGCGAAGACTCCCGGCAAAGCTGGAAGCAAACAGCCGCCAGGCTTGGCCTAACGTGACAACACGACTGGGTAAAAGTGAACCGGCGATGGAGTCAAAAGGTATATTAGATGGGGGAATCTCAAGCTCTGTCCAAAAAGAAACCGCAAAAAACCATATTTGATGTTTCACCTTTGTTTCTGAAAACCTTAACTTGTAACTGATTTAGTTTAGTGAGGTTTTAAGTGGAAAACAGAGAAAAGAATGTTGGCTGAAGGTAAATTTTACGGTTCCTAATAGTAACTAATCCGTCAAAGAATTGTGGAATTCCAATTTTTTACTTCCTTGCAGTCGTTCGCTTCTTCCTGATGCTCCATCTAGAGAAATCATCCGTTAATGCAGTAGAGAAAGGAGAAGACGCGCTTGCTTGAAGAATTAACCGTCGAACCATGACCGCACAACAACAAACAACTCGCCTTAGAATAAGGAGCATGTATCGTAATACTTAATAGATTCGACACTCTATTTTTGGTGTAGAAGCGTTAGACAGTTTGGGGTCAAGTGTTGTGGCTCTTCCTCGCAAGGCAGGGCAGATTTCGGCTTCTATTTTGCAGAAGATTAAGGAGAGTCTTGATCGGTTGAATGAGACGATGGAGGTTATGATCGAGCTCTCCAAACATGGGCAACAAGCACAGACTCAGGACGGATTGCCCGATGTTTTGGATGTTATGACTTTGTTGTCCCTGCCTGATCACTTGCGAAAGACGGCTGTGACCTTGTGCAGGCTTGAGCAGACTACGGCCGATAAGGTGGCTGAACAGACTAAGCGGGCTAGGGCTGTCGAAAGCAGTTACCTGAATCAGCTTGTGCTGATGGGCTACGTCAAGAAGGAGAGGCGGGGACGGAAGGCGTACTTTTTGGTTGAAAGAGGGGGCGAGGAAAAGGAGGCGAACAAGGTTTGGGCAAGATCATAGCCATCCATTCCTATAAGGGTGGAACCGGCAAGACTTTGCTCTCCATTAACTTGGCAGCGTTGTACGCCGACAGAGGCAAAAGCGTCGCCTTGCTAGACTTAGATTTCAGAGCGCCCAGCCTTCACGCCATCTTTAAGATGCCTCACGGCGAATATTGGCTCAATGATTATCTTAACGGTGTGTGTGAAATAAGGAAGGTTCTTGTTGACCTGTCACAAACGCATGCAAAGAGAGGTCGATTTCTAGTTGGTTTGGCTAATCCCAGTACAGAAGCCATTCGGGAGATGACGGCTAAGGATAGAAAGTGGGAAATGAATGCCTTGGGCAGGCTTCTGTCCCTTAAGACCTCGCTTCTGAATGACATGCAGTTGGACTACGTGATTTTTGATACCAGTCCGGGCCTTCAGTACTCATCCATAAACGCTATCGTAAGCTCTGATGTGGCCCTGGTAGTGTCGAGCACGGACATATCGGATATAAAGGGAACCCATAGGATGATTGATGAACTCTACGATCTCTTCGAAAAGAAAACAGGACTTATAATGAACAAAGTACTCACAGAAGTTTTGGCGTCAAAAACGGAACGCGCCGATTTGGCCAAACAACTCATGAACAAATACAATTTTCCCCTAATGGAAATGATTCCGTGCTTCTGCGACGTACTCAGAACAGGCGGAACCACCATATTAGCAACAGAAAATCCAGAGCACCCGTTCATCAAAACCTTAGACAGAGTAGCCACATCAATAGAAAACCTCTAACCTCAGGGACACTTTTCTTAAAGATACATGTTCCTAACCTTCTTTGCCTGTTCAACGTATCCTTTCAACCGCCTAGGATCAATCTTTTTCTCAGGTAACGTCAGGAGCATACATGAGAGGCAGAACAGACAGGAAAAGAAAGAAACTGGACAATGAAAATTTTTCTTTCTCGATATCGCAAAAGACACAGGCATAAAAAAGAATAGGAGTTCATTCCCAACCTACATTCATTCTCAAAATTTGAGAACGAATTTTTTTACATTTTATTTTACATTTTCCCATACTTTTGGACTCTCAAAATTGAGCGCGCGCTCGCAACGTTTTTTGTTAGGCAGTAATATGGTCAATTTTGGATATTGCCCTTTAGAAGCCTCCGCAAAGGACACTATCCTTTGCGGGCGGCAGAAAATTCTTGTGGTTTCTGGTGAATGCCTAAGATGTGGATGCTTTTATTCGTTTAAAGAGGTCTAACAGCAAAACAAGCATCAAACAAAAATGCGAGATTGCGGTGATATGCGCGTTGTTTGATGTTATGCGGGATATCTTTGACACTTAACAAGGTTTTAGGTTCGTCTGAGAGCCTTCACGTGCCACATAGAACCTAAGCAACTAATCTCTGACAAGTTTAAACGCGGCGCTGAAATCGTGTGAGAAATGCGGTCAGCATGTCTAAAACGCCTCAATTTGACGCTAAACTTGTCCTACTCAGGTTTAAATAGAACTGAATAAACTTTAAATCACGGTTGAATGAAGCTGAAATGACGGCGTTCACTATGGGAAAGCTCACTAAGGCGAAGGTAGATCAAATTCAGCAGCTATACGAGCAAGGCTATACTAAGAAGGAGATAGCTGAAAAGCTAGACGTAAGCCGGAGCAGTGTCACCAAATATGTTGGGGAGTCTCCTGAGGGGGGAGGGAGGGAAGCCGAAGCTCACATTCCCAAGTTGATTCATGAGCTGGCTAAGACCCTTTTCGAGCTGCTCGCCCACATCAACGTCATGCCTTGGCTCGACGAGAATTGCGTGGCCAACGGAGCCGACCAAATGGCGTTGAAACTCATGCAAAAGATAGCTGAGATAAACCCAGAATATGCCAAACAACTCATCAACGAAAACCCCTACATGGAGGTTTTGGGTGACAGAATTCTTGACCTCTCAAAACCAGACGAAGAGCTGGATGAAGAAGAGCAAAAGCAAAGGAAGGCGTGGATCAGCATGATGAAGAATTATTATCCGGAGAAGCTTGCTCAGTTCATATAGACCAGTTTAACGTGGCACCATCTTGGTTATATCCTGCTATACTCTTTCAGCTGGTATGACGCTTCTAAATCAGTCCACTAGGCCAAGAATTTCTGTTAATCGAGAGAGATAGAAATGCCGAGGTTTTCGTTTAAGGAGAAATAACACACACATGTTCTGTAAAATCATCCGAGGAGATTGCTTGAAGGTCTTACCAACCTTAGAGGTCATAGTATCGGATAGTCTTTACGGACCTCAACACGCCCCCCGAGTAGGCTCAGCTTCTATTGCCTATACTTATGTATGGATAATACCGTGTGTAAATTTTCCTCAACTCCATCACCGGCGGAACAAAGTATGCTCCTTTAACGCGCCCCAGGCTGTGTCCCATAAAATATTCGCAAATGGTTTCATTTAACCCAGCCAGTTTGAGGCGAGTGTTAAAGTATTTCCTTAAGTCGTATGGACGAACCGGAACCTCTTCCGACCCAACTCCAGCTTTCATGGATATTTCTCGAATTTTCAGTTGAATAGTTCGGTCTGAAACATCGAAGAGACAAGGCTTGGAAAAATTCACATATTCTTTCAAGGCTTCAACAGCCCTTTCGCCAAAGAAAGTGTCGTAGTGTCCAAGTCCACTTGCTATAGTTTTTTCCCTTACAATATGGATGTGGAGTGGAACCGTCCCATTCTTGAGTTGTTCTCCTATGTAGCCGAATTCGGCGCTGTAGCTCTTAAGTTCAAGTTTATGTAGGTCAACGTTGCTCATTCCAGATTCAGCTTGACATAGAATCCATGCTTTGGCCAAAATATCTTTTTTATTGTCGCAGACATCTACCATGGCTCTGAGTTCTTTTAGTGTTGGAACTTTGGCTTGACGGACTGGATATGGGGTCGGCACGGATACTTCAATTAATGGCATGTAGTTGGCTTTGTAAAACGAGCGGACAGCAGCCACGGCTGTAGCCACGGTGTTGGGCGAAGCCTTTCCCCGATCCCTCAATGTTGTCGAAAACTTCTCCACTAACTCTTCATGCTTCCGCCGGAGAAACTCGTCATCACTCCTCAAATGCAGTTTTCTCTCTTCAATCAGCTGGTCAGGAGTCTCTTTAACGAAATGACAGAAACGACCAAAATAGCAAAGGAACACGCGCTGAGTCGACGCGCTACCTTTACCCTTGGCCACAAGTTTATTCATCCAGCGCTTGACGCTGTAGAAATCAAACCAGCTCAAGCCTATGCCTCCTTTAATTGTTTAAACTCGTTTTGGATGCGCCCACCACAATCTATGCAAACAGCATCATAGCGAGAACCGTCTTTCAACAGAACTTGCAAAACCAGGTTAGTTGCGGACTCGCAGAGAGAACAATTTCCCTTAATGATCGGGTCTAAAGGCTGAATTTTTTCAATTTTGGAAACGTCCACAACTAAAGGTATGCCGCAGTCGCGGCAGGCTTCAGAGCCCTCCACACTCCAGATTAGTGTTCGGCGTTGACCGCAAAACATGCAAAGGCCCTCACGGCTGGGTTTTAACGTTTCAATTTTCTGTGAAGGTTGCTTATCCATGTCTATCTCTTTGAGACAAATGTTACACATGACGCCTTGATCGGTTCGGTAAATGCTGCCATGTTCACCGCATATGGAGCACGTCCCTTCAAATGGTCCGTCTAGAATTTTTGGCTTTGCTGAGGACTTCTCGATTTTCCTCTCGCTGGCCAGAGAGCGGGCTTTGGCTAAATCTATTTGAAATTTGACTCCGTCAGAAGTCTGCAGCTTGCTCTTAATCAAGCCAAGGTTTTTTAGAGCGCTGGCAACGATATGGTAGCTTCTCACTACTCGTGTTCCCATTTGTTTTTGAGCGTGCTCCGTTAGGTCCTTAAGAAGGAACATTTGGCTATCGACTTCAAACACGAGAAAATAGGCTAGGAGTAGATCTTCAACATCACTTGTCAAATCTCCTTTTTCAGCTTTCTCCGCGTCTTCATAGGCCAAGCTCAGAAGGTCGCTGTAACGGTCTGGATAATAAACCTTGCAAACAGCAAGTAACGGGCGCCAGAGGTCAAACCTTCTTCCAAACAGTCTTTCGTCTTGCTGAAGCCCTTCGTAAGCCGATAGGACTAGACGCCAGTTAGATATTGCGCTTCGTAAAAGATTTAGGCGGATATTCATCAGTTCAAGGTCGACTGGTATGAAACGTCTTCTTTCAGTGTAGGGTGTTGCCTTTGGCGCTGGTTCGGTTACGCATTCTATGCATTTGTCGCTGAACGGAACGGATTGCCGCACCATGAGAACCTTGGGACAGAAAACATAAAAGTCCACGGGCTCGTTTTCTTCTCCAACACAACGCCTAACAGAGCCATCCTGCTCGATGACCTCAAATAAGTCTATGAGATCGACGTCCCTAACATCTACTTTTGTTAAATCTGCGAAGAAAGTGGGTCTGGAGGCTTCAATGCTGCGGAATAATGGTGCGCTTCTAAGACCGGCTTGAAGCCCGGTTGGGTTCCAGCAAACGCTTTTGAGAAAGAGTCCCATTGTTGTTTTTCCGCTTCCTCTTGGTCCTTGAAAAACTAAGTGTGCTAAGATAGCGAATAAGCGGTGATGATAAGTTATTATAACAAAACATGCTATTGCCAGATGCCAGCGTTGGTCTGGGTGGTAAAAATAGTGTAAGGCTTTTTTCAGCAACAAGTCAGAAACGTTTTTTTCGCCTTCTTCGCTGAGTTTGACCCCGTTTTTCAGTTCCCTTGATACGAGAAGTATTTCCTTTGATTGATTCCTAGATATACCTAAGGGACTTGGTTGTTTCACAGAAACGTTCATAGGGTTTAGTTCTTCTATCAGGCGCGACTCAGAATCGACCATCTTCACGTTTTGGTTGATAATTTGAAGGATTTTTCCAGAGGTCTGTAGAAAAGCCCCCACTGTCAGACCGGTCTTAGGGTGATAGTCTATGTTGGGGTGAAGCTCAATGCTGTCAACCATTCTCAGCTCGTAGTCTATTGCCTCATCTAGCCCCCACTCGCGTAGTGAGCATTCTGGGTAGCAGTAACCCCATTCACGTATAGATTCACATGTGGCAGCTCTCTCAGGGTCAGCGCTTCTCACCTGAGTCAAACACTTATTTTTTTCAAAGTCTTCTTGGCGCCTAAACAGGTCGACAATGTCATCATCAGACCAGCCGAGCTTTTTGTATTCGCTGGCCATGGCCAGACGCATCAAATGCGCTATATTCCGATCTCTCTGCAATGCAACCTCACAGCAGTAGCGAAGTTTGCCTTTTCTACGCTTCTTCCTAGCTGGGACGAAGGAAGCCTTAGACACTGGCATCTTCAAACCAACCTTCGCCAAAGCCTCTTCAAACTTTAGGTTGAGATTTTGAACTTCGGTTGGCATGTTGTCGTTTAATCGCTTGTATCCATGACTAGGAGCCATTATGCATAGTTTGCCTGAGCCAAGAACCTCAATTCCACATCTGTCATCTTGCTTGGTTTCAACTGGAGCATGACTATAATAAATGAAGTGTTTTCCTCTAGTAGGTGTCTGTTCATGTTGGGTTACAGGCATGTTCTTCACGAGGTCGGCTTGCTTCTTCAACACATCTTCGCCAAGCGGTTCTCCACTTTTCTCAACGTCAAAATCTAAAGCGCCAGCATAGAAACCATTATTGAGTTTAACGCCGCAAACAATAGCAAAGCCATTAGCTTGTTCCCAAGGCAAAACCTCAAAATCTTGAAGACTCTGCTCTTCATTTTGCCAGTGTTTCCATTCAACAAGCGGAGCCTTCTCCGCCGCTATGACTATTGGGACAATGCGATGGCCTAACTGCCAATATTCAAACGCCACATGTTTTAGGTTGTCTGGTTTTTCATAGCGCTTATCAGACTTCGCTTCACTCATTATAGTTGCCCTTTCATTCATCTAGGTTCCCTCAACTTTTTGCAGGACTCTACAAGGGGCGTTTCTATTCTTGGTGTGTTTGACAATGACCTAGCTTGCCTCGTCATTATCCTTCTGACAAGAGCTTTGGCGGAGCTGTCTCCTAACCATCGTTTAGACTTATTCCTTCTTCTTTTTACGGAAGAACCGGTCATCGTACTTCTCAAGATACAGCCAGTAAAAGTGCGTCCATGAGGGCTCTGAGAAGTGATTTTTTATGGTGGCTGAGTTCGCCTTTAGAACATTGAAGCAATGTTGGAAAGCGTCGTGATTGTTGCTATTTTTGTAGCAGACCTCGTATTCTCCGAGGCGTTCACCTTTAGCCACTTCATATTTCAAAGCGTTGAACGGGTCTTCTGAGATTATTTGTGGGAGGTCTTTTGGGCGTTCCCTCTTGTCAGTCTCTTGCACACCTAACTTTTGACCGATGCGGTTAATCTCCTCATCAATCATCTGTTCCCGTTCACGTCTATGGAACTCTTCATGTATCTGCAGTATATTCCGGCGAAAAGCTAGGCGTGCGGCATACTCTTCGTCACTTGTGCCCATGCCTCAAATCTCCCGATTTGCAGGTCACTTAGGGTTTTGGTTCGACCTTGCACTTGACAAATCAAGAAGCGTCAACAAGTTCCATCCTTTCGCGGCTCCCAATTCGGCAGAAGACGGCAATGCCCTATTTCCTCGAGGCTCATAGTCGTTTCACCCTTATGCTACCATCATCGAGGAGCAAAATCGCCACGTGGGAACCTACTTCTAGGTCGTTTATCCACTTACGCAGTTCACTGCCCCTAACAGAAATCACGCAACGCTTCCTGATGCATAGGACAATTTCAGTGCTACGCACTTCCTCAACAATACCTATTGCCTCGGCCATGGGATCAGCTGTTTTAAAGGGTTGTTTCATGTCGCTGACTTCTTGAGAGTTTTGCTTGGACATCGTTAGGGCTCCTTTAAACCATAATTTCGGCTTTTTTAGTGACGCCTGAAACTTGGTCGTAGACTTCCTTTTCGTGCAGTGGATTTACAATTCGGATATCTAAGTCTCCGGTTATCAGAAGTCCTTGTATTTCGTCTGGTTTCAATCCATGTGCTTGGAACCACTTTAAAGGGATGAAAATTGCATAGGCTGAACCAATCTTGTGAAGTCTTCGTTTATCGACTATGGGGATCGAGTTAGTTTCAACATCTTGTTTCTTCAAATCGAGGTCGTCTCGTTTAACTCGGTTAAACTAATAAGGAGGTTAAAACGTAACAAAAGCTTAGGTGAGAGAACTCTCACGTGGTGAGATCCCCTGGGAATGTACATTTGGCACGCGAAACTGAAAAAGAAAGTGCTAATCAAACTAAAAACACAGCAGGAAGTCGTGGATGTCAGAGTTGAGGAATTTAAAAACTTCGCAGAGAGAGTACTTGAGAAATTTGACAAAATCACAGTGTCTTTCACAGTTGAAGACGCGATGAAAGCGGGATTTAGTGTAGAGTCTGCAAGAAAAGTAGGTGAAGTTGGCAGGTGGGATACAGCGAAAACGTACCTAGAAATACTGGCTTTTAACGGACTGTTAAAGCCTGTTGCAGGCCCTCCGTATCCCGCATACATACTTGCTTGCACACCAGAGGAGGAAATCAAAGCCCAATGGAAAAGTTCGGGGAGTCTTCTCGCCGCTAGAGGTTACGCTTTCGTTGAACGATGGAGCAAGCGTAGACCCGTTGCAGCAAACATTCTTAACTATTGGTTATACAGACTGTTAGGATAAACTCGGGGCAGAATGAAAGTAATACTATTTGCAAGTGAACCAACGTGTTTAAACTCGTGTGCACGCGCTAAATCCCGTTTTGTTCGTTTATTCTGACCTCTCGGTGTCGCGCGTGGTTTGGGATGTGGATGTCGGGTAACTAACCAGCAACCGGTCGATGGCGAAGAGGTGGTAGCATCGATGCAACGAGCAAGAGGCACAAGCCGGCTGGAAATTGGAACCCGACAGACACCCGTCAATTTTTTTGTGTGCTTAATTATTAATGCAACCTGATACAAACAATGAATCAAGGCGAACCAAAAGAATCAACCAAAATAATTAATGGAGGGGTAAATAGTGGAGCAGACCAGAAAAGAATCTTTGCTAGAGCGTTATTGAAGACTTAGAGGAGAGGCTGACGAATTGTATCAGAGACGAATGAGAGAAATCAAAATCAACGAGGAAATGAGAAAGTCTATACAAAGAGAACTTGATGCTTTGGAAGACGCTATAGAGAGAGCAGACCTTAGTGAGGTTTTGCGTCACAAACTAATACTAGAAGTCCTAATGGGATAGCGCGCGCTAGTTTTGTGCTTCTATTGTGTTTCCAAAAGCATAGAATCATTTTTTCAACAACTATCTAAATTATCTCCTTTACATTATGTACTGAAGTTCTAGCCGACTGATTCAACGGGTGGGCGCCCCTATTGCACACATGTTCACATATCTTAATATGTGACTAAGTACATTATAGTAATAAGTAGAATTCTCGTAGAGAAGAATGTTGACAAAAGGCTTTCAAAGAATTTTGTCATTTTTCTTGACCATTCTACTGAAAAACATCAGAGGTGAAAACTATGGATCAGAGAACAGCTAAGCAGGTAAGTACGCCAACTCACTCGTGGATCAAAAGGGTGGAAAGAAGACATCCGACTAATGTAGATTATTTTTCTGAACTGAGAAGTTGGGTGCAACATGCCATATTGGAAGCGGAAGAGAAGAAAGACTTCAACAAGAAAGGTAAGTTCTTAGATCTTCTAAAAGATCTGGAAATTGTCCAATAATGATTTCTGCAATGGAAATGACGGAGAAAAGAGTAGAAAAACCTTGAGAAACAAGTTATCCGACGGCGAATACCTTGCTTTTCTTTCTATAAAATACGAGGTTGACCCAGACAAGTTCTTCAATGCATTTAACTTAGCATGGGAGACGCAGAAAGCTACATGCAGAAAACTTTCGGTACATATGCATGCATGCATACTAAAACAATTAGCCAAAAAATGCAAGATCAAAATTCCAGAAGGCAAACGTCTTAGATTTCATAGTTTCCGCAAACGCTTCTTATCGACATGTGCTGACCTCAAGATAGACCCAAACACAGCAAAAAATCTTAGTTGGAAAAGACGTTGAATCCTCAATGCTAGCCTATCTCTCTGAAGTATCCCATAAAAAGGCATTCATAGAAGTATCTAACGCTTTAAGTTTAACATCCAAAAACCAATACGGCATAACCTCAAACCATAAACTAGAAACTGTGCTCTCAAAATTCCTCAAATTACAAAGAGCCTATTTAGATTGGATGCCAGAAGGAGAAACTAAACAAAACTTACTCGACCAACTAAAAGAAATAGACGAGTTAATGAAAACAAAAGAACTAACCCCAGACCAATTAGCCGTATACAAAGAAATGGTAGAATCAAACAATAACAATAACCACACCTAAACCCTTTTTTCTATATATATAGATTTTTCATGGATTGCAACATACCGATAATCTTTTATTCATTACCGATCAAACCATCATGTCCACTATCATGGAGGAAACATTATGGCTAAATGTCCAAAGTGTGGAACCGATGTAGCTTCACCTAAAAAGAAATGGACAATGGCTGGTCGACCAGACAAAACTGGCAAAAAGACACAATTGGAAATCGGCCTCTTCGATTGCCCAAAGTGCAAAAAACCCTTCAGGGTTGTCTTGAGCAAGAAAAAGATTTAGAACGCTGAAAATACCCGACGAAGGAAAACATGCCGAAAGAACTGACAAAAACCGGGAAAACAAATGCCCATCATGCGGACAATTATTAGCAACCGAACCCGACAGAACATGAACCTGCAATCCATATCATCTCCTTCTTATTTTTATTATTCTTTTTTCAAAGCGTTAAGTTTTTTATGCAACGTAAGCATTGATTTTGGCAACAGTGCCACTAAGTTGGAGAAATGTTGGCTAAATTGAGGTGCCTAAGATTAAAGTCGGTTTACCTCGAGGACATAAGAAGAAGACTTTTGGATGTTACACGGCGAAAGATAAGACGATCTCGGTTCTGAATAGCGATGTGCTCAAGGAACCTTTTGTCATCGTACATGAATTCTACCATCATGTAAGAACCACAGCAGATGTAAGACACAAAGGAACCGAAAGATACGCAAACGAATTTGCGAATGAGTTCATTCAAGCATACAAAACAATGTCTAATTAGAGTTGCATTTTTTATTGCAATGCTTCCGCCTTATGGATTATTGATGCCCTTCTACGGTTCAACCTGAATGTTTCTTTTTGGTTTCCCTTTTATTCTCGGTAACTATAATTTTGTCTAGGTTCTCTAGGTCATGCTTCAATTGTTTTTCAGCATTTCTTTCCTGCATTCTTCGGCAAAAGCCTTTGCCCTCAGTCATAACTTACACTCATGCTTTGAATAAGCTTGAAACTGCATAAAAATCTGCTGCTAGAAGAATTCCAAGCGATTTGCTGGATACATGACAACAGTTACCATCCATAATACTCCAAAAAGGCCTACTAAAGCTAAACCCAGAATGATTAAGCAGATCCAAAATACGAAAGTTTTTTCACCCTTAAAGATAGGTAATCATTCACTTTTATAACTCTCTATTCTATAAAAATGAATATGGCAATCTCGGTCAAACATCTTCGGGATTACCAAGCGTTTAGAGCGCGGCTCAGGCAGTAATATCGTCAAGTTGTATAAGCGTTTGGAAGTGCCAAGTTTGAATGAAGACACCCCAATAAAGTTCGATGTTATGACAGGAACAGAAGAAGTTGCGGCTCATGGATTCCTGAATGAAGGATCCGTTAGATTGTTGAAGGTTTACTTACCAACCTTGAAGAAAGATAACCTTTACTTGTTTCCTTCAAATGGTCAGAGACAGTTCAAACAGTTCTAGGTTGTGCGGCTCGAAGGCCCTTTTGAGGTTGTAGGCCTTGGATACATTTTCAGTTTGGAGGACTCGACACGTTGAGAACACGATCGCAAAGCAAATAACACAAATAGTAGGTTAAACTAAGCGCGCCACCGGAGTTAAATTACCAGAAGCCTCTCTTTTTTTCAGTACGTCGTGCGTGAACCTTACAGGGGCTAAAGCTTAGGCGAAAGGCGGGAAACTGGCATTGGACGTTCTTGAAGACATAGCTTGCGGAGGATTTATGCACAATTAAGCTCAAACGACCTCGTATTTTAGAGGTTTTCCTTCTCGATCAAATATTGCTATGTTCTTTTCTGACTGATATGGGTAAGCAGTTATGACCATTATCCTGCCGTAAAACTTGTTTAGGTCCGCTACGGAGGGATGCAAAGCCCCTGATGGGTGGGAATGAGCGACTCCGACGATGGAAAAATCTATCGGAAGCATATGTAAGGAAAAAGTGGAAAAGGTGTGTCCATGAGTTGCTAAAGGCGGTATCTGCGTCTCGTTGACCATGATTTTGTGTTTATCAACTTTTCCTTTTAAAAGAAGTATAGCTTCTCTGGGATGAAGCATCTGCGAATAACTCAAAATACTGCCTACAACCGCTCGTTCAATCAAGAGTGCTTTTTCCAATTTTGAGACCAGCCAAAGTTCGTTGCGTCACACATTTTATTTTTTGCGTGCACGCTTTTAAGCGGATGTAACTCTTGTCGTTAGGGGGTTAATTGCATGCATGCAAAATTAGGAAACCTAAATAACATGCTCATTTCTTATTTGGTGGAGGCTTATTAAGTTGAATATATGGCCTGATATTCCATCGGGTGACAAGAAGTTGATGGCAAAACAAACTATTGGTATAGTCCATCCAAGACTCCTAGCCCCAATTCATCATAGACTGCGTTGGATTCGACGCTGACGAACTCTACAACGAGAAATTGTTCGATAATCTAGCCAACAAAGCGAGAGAGGGCGTAAAAAGGACGAAGAATCAGCACAGATTAATGACCCGCAGGCTTACGTTTTTAACATCAACCCTCTCTAACGTGACCTAAGACGATAAAGCGGTTGACATTCCTTCACAGATTTTTCTTCCCTTTTTTCTCAAATTTTCAGGATATCCTTGCATTGGAGCAGGCGATAGTTGGTGAAGCCGCTGAAAGTCTCCGTGTTGTATAGTTAGGTTTGACTGCTACAGCTGTGTGTTTAGAATGCGCGCGCAGATTTGAGGCGTATATTATTTAACGAACTTCTTTGGATGCCGTTTAAATTTTTTCTTGCAACTCGCGGAGCAGAAGTAGTATGTCTCTCCTTCAAAATTTATCCTGAATTTTGCTGTTTTTTCGTCAAGCACATTGCCGCAAACATAATCGCGTAATCAGCAGCCCCTACGTTCATTGATGAAGGTACAACGTAAGAATGGCTCAGGAATGCTTGGCAAATGCGTGGATGGAATAATTCTCTAACATTTCAACGCTCACAGAACCTTTATCTGTTCAATTTTCCGAGTTAGGTTCTCAACGATCAAGTCGTTGTTGATGTGCATCATTGGTTTGTTGCAGACGGGGCATTTGAAGAGAAGCTCAAATGCCTCCTCAAAGGGGAATCGCTTGCAGCCTGGCGTTTGGCAGGTGTAGAATATGTGGCTTTTCTCATATTCAAGCCGGGTTTCCAATTTTTCTAGAACATGTCTCTTTTGGTTTAGGATAAAGCTTTCCAGTTGGTCGGGTTGGAGTCTCCAGTTGAAGATAAACCAGCCTGTTTCTTTGTCGCGGGACTGCCTGAGAGCCACGAGGGAGTGGTCGTAGAGCCTGTAGAGCGCCTTACGAACCACTTTGAGTTGTATTTGGGTTTTATTCGCTATCTCAATATCTACAATCTCGTGAACCCCTTTGAGGACCTCAACTACTCTAACAGCGTCCTCTCCGAACAACGCAGCCACCTTCTTTAGCGTCTCGTCATCCACAAAGAACAGTTTTGAAACTCCTCCGCTTAGACAAATCGCAGACGAGCTGAAGAGAATATCCGGAAATACCACTCTTGAATTTCCATTGCTAGCATCTGCTTCCCCATATCACCCTAATAGATGTAGCGCGCGCGCTACTCTTCAAGCCCTTTTCGGAACTCTTTTGCTCCCTTACTTATTAGCGCTCAAGGCGATTAACCCTTTCCATACTAAGAAAGCTATAAAATGCGCGCGCTAAAACCAAAAATACCGGGCAAATGGTCAAAACTCTTAAATTTTGCAATTTTAACTTCGTATTCTATACTCTTTCCACTTTCCATACCCATTATCATGCGTTATGTGAATGTGTTAAAGAACCCGCCGACAAATAATGCCATTTGCATGCAAAAAACTACGAGAAAGTATGGAATTATTGGAGTAACCGTGATCTTGGCTTACGCATTACTCGTAAAAATAGTCGCCTTTTGAAGGGGTTTGGTGCGCAGCTTTGAAAAGGTATATACGAGTTTTCTGCACCTAACTATAATCAATCACCTAAATGCGAAGTGAATTCTGTGTCTAAAACTGGTCAAGGCGTCATAGTGAGTTGTCGGAGGGGACCGAAAACCCAGAAGCCGAAAGAATACATCCTCCGTTTTCCCAACATCGAATCAGTTAGCGGGGCGGCGCAACTTATAGGTCGAAAGGTTGCTTGGCCGCTCAGAAAACATAAAGCCATAGGAAAAATCGTGGCGTTGCATGGAAAGAACGGCCTCGTCAGGGCTCGTTTCAGAAAGGGTGTTCCGGGCCAGGCGCTAGGAAGTCTAGTAGAAATAATCGGTTGAAATCAAATCCATGTTGTCTTCAGTGTCAGTAACACTGACGTTCTAAAGTAAGGGTTCCTCTTGCAAGAGAAAGAGAACTTTGGGATGAAACTTTGGGTAAAAAGAAGGTCATCAGCAAAGTATAGATAGAAAATATGGTGTTGCCCGTAGCCAACGACGTCCTCGGCATAGCGGTAACAATGATGGGTTTCGACCGAATCTTGGTGAACTATCAGGACGGGCATAAACGCCTCTGCAGAATTCGAGGAAAGTTGAAGAGAAGGATCTGGATAAGGCAGGGAGACATCGTTCTGGTCTCTCCGTGGGACTTCCAGTCCGACAAGAGAGGCGACATCATATGGCGATACAAGAGAAATCAAGCCGAATGGCTAAGAAAGAATGGATACCTAAAAATTTAGTAGAAAGAATTTAGTGTTATGGCGTATCAGGTTCTTATCTTCTAGTTTTCCGTGAAGTTTTACTACCGCCTGATGCACATCCTCCACTTTCCTGGCACCAGTGCACACAAGTTTCCCGCTTGAGAATATCAGGAAAACCGCCCTCGGATCCTCCATCCGGTAGATTAACCCGGGAAACTGTTCCGGCTCATAAACAATGCTTCCGCGCATGCCTCTCTCAGACTCATACAATTCTAAAAGATCGACGGACCCACCGAGGTTTACGGTGGCAACGACATTAACTATATCTGTTTCTGGTTTCCCCATAATAAGTATGCCACCTTCCTTCAACACCTTAACGAGCTTTCGCAAGGCCCTTTCCGCTTCCTTTTCTGATCTCGCCCCGGTGCAGATCATCTTGCCGGAGCTGAAGATTAGAGTGGAGGTTCTAGGTTTTTTCAGTCGAAAGACTAACCCCGGGAACCGTCCTGGCTGGTATTCCGCGTCTGGAAACGCCTTCACCACCGAGTTTAACTCAATCTCATGTTTCACTGTGGCAGAGGCAACGATATTTTCAATATTAATAATTGGCTCAACCTTTGGCATCTAATTTTACCTCACCAGAACGAATAGAGAACCTAGATAAGTTCATGTAAAGCGCGCTCTAGATAACCTTTCAGTATGTTTACGGAATTAAATCGTTATCGGAGAATGTTAATAGTGTTTAAAAGTGAGGTTCGCCTATTATGTTTGCCAACACTGACAACGAGGAAGTTAAAATGTTGTCTAGGGAACCAAACGTCATATACGTGGGTAGAAAGCCCCCGATGAATTACGTGCTGGGGATCATAACAAGCTTCAGCGGCTCCAACACTAAAGAAGTTACTTTAAAGGCACGAGGACAAGCAATAACTACCGCCGTCGACGCCGTAGAGATAACAAGACACAGATTCATGAAAGACCTGAGCATAGGCAAAATCACCATAGGAACCGAAGAAATGCCACCAAGAGAAGGCGAAAGCAGAACAATGAACGTCTCAACGATAGAAATCACTTTAACCAAAGAAACCAACCCCAACGAAGAGGCGAAAGCAATGCAGGAAGCTCAAGCAGCTAAAGAAAAAGTCGCATCATCATCATCATCATCATCATCACAAGTGTGAAAGGAGGAGATAGCTATGAGTTATGAGAGAAGACATGGTTATGGCGGGGGCTTTAAGCCTTGCCCAGTTGAGATGGGAAAGGAATACGAAGTGGACATAACGGAGACGAGCCGCCAAGGGGAAGGCATAGCCAGAATCCAAGGTTTCGTAATATTCGTTGCCAACGCAAAGCCCCGAAACCATGTGAAAATAAAGATCACGAGGATAGGCCGTAGCGCCGCAAACGCTGAAATAGTCAAATAAAACTTTTTATTTTTGCTGTTTATCCTATAAAAGCACCAAAAATGCCTCAGATTAACTTGTAGACCTTACCCTGTTAAATTTCGATGAGGAAAACCATGTTCTTAAGATAGATTTGTCTTTTCCTCATGGGTTGATGTCTATATGGCCAGGTAGGTTTTGTGTGATCAGCCACCTTCCGTACCTTTCCCAAGTGCTTTCGAGGGCACCTAACCGCTACAACCTTCTTGTCTTCGCTGATCCACACTATTGTGGCTTCATGACCTTCAGGACATTTGAAACTGTCTCCCACCTTCAACTCCATTCTTCCTATTTTTTAAAGTGCGCCTCTGGCTTTCCTTTGCCTTCTTCTCCTTGCGCGTGCCTGCTCTCTGTGTTTTTTCTTCTTAGCTCTCTTCTTGAAGGGCAAACTTCTCCCCTACATTAATATTAACTAAACTATAAGTAAGTCAAGCTTTAGGTTTCTGCGCGCTCTCCAATTTATTATTTAGAATTACCTCACTCAATCAAAAAAATGGGGAACGTTGAAAGAGGCGCATAACTTATTCGCAAGATACGCCAATAGCCCTTACGTCTATGAATGGTTTCAAGCCGTACTTCTTAATTACTCCTTCTCTTCCATCCCAGAATAAGTTATACATGTTTCACCAATGAAGTCTTCCGTAAGGCTTTTGATACGGTCTTCACAATCTTCTCTAAGAAACTTCTCAGCGTTGTAGTCTGGCGAACCTACAAAGTTAAAGTAGGCCTCAAAGAAATCAAAGATTGGCTTAAGGCCTATTTTTGATGGTACGATATTAAGTACTGGTTTGATCGTTTTCGGCTAACTGATTATGAAGAATTGCTTAACAACTATAAGCATGAGATATCCTATTACTCTGAAGTTCGATAAGTTTTAGAGGAGTTAAGCAAGCAAGCCTTGAAGCACAAGTTATAGCGGCTTTAATGACCTTTCCTTTAAATATATATTTCCCACCATAATAGCCTTCGTAGCTTTCCCGCTTGCGACTGCCATATCTTAGCGCGGGTGGGAGTTGAAGAGATAGGTTTACGCGTTTTCCATATCTGAGAAAGGCCATCCCCAACCCTATGATCGCAAGTTTTTATTAGCAACTGCCTTGCCCTATTTGGTGCTTCAAGACTTCAAAGCGACATGGTTAGCGCGCACAAGCTGCAATTAAGCAGGAGACGGAATAGGTAAATTTGAGCGAAGAACGATGAGATCTCATGTTTGCAAGGATTGCACTAGGAGCGGGAAAGAAGTTGAGGATTGTAGAGTGAGGGTGTACGTCTATTGGGTTTTCGGTTACTATTGTCCTAGAGAGGAGGAGAAAAATAAAAAATAAGGTTCTATTTACACCTTCTTTTATTATCCATCTTTTTCAAGAGTTTGCCAAGGATTTTTGCTTTCGTTCTCAACTCTTGTTCTGAAATTCTGTGTTCCATTGGACGCTCCATCTCCGTTTTTTCACAGCACTTTCAACAATTTGAACACCACACGAGAAGCAGACTCCCCTCACACGTCATGCATGCATGATGATGAATCACTTTTTTCCCTCTTTGTTGTACCAGTCGATGTGTAAACCGTGTTGCTGCGTCCTATCGCACCTAACCATAGGCATGCGCTTTGAGTTGTCCAGGATCTCTACCTGTATCATCGGCTCGGTTTTTCCGGCTCTTTTCCTCATAATATTTCTAAGAACAATCTTCTTACTGGCGTGAAGTGCAATGTAGAAACGTTCATTTTTGGTTGCGGGCACAAGGATAACCTAGAATACCGTCTTTTAGCTCACATATTAGCTTTCCTTCAGAGTCTGGGCGACAGACCCGAGGAACAATCTTTCTCGCTCCGCGCCTCTTCAATCTCCATTGATTCACCCCGAGAGAAAAGGATGGGTCAATCTTGTTTGTCCCAGTCTATTTCGAAATCCTTTTCATGGTTTTGGAACCATTCGTCCAAGGCTGCTCTGAGGATTTTTGTCTTCATCCCTGCTGGGATACGGCCTATTTTCCTGCCAACATTAATGATGTATGTGTTGAGTTTCTCCGTTTGTGTTATGGTTAGAGTGATGTTGAGTCTATCGGGTTTGGTCTCTTTTTTCTTAGCCATTAGTCACCCCACGTTTACACTTTACACATTACATGTGAGTGTATTTATGTTTTGTGATAAAGAGAAAAAGGGGTTAGTCCTTCCTCTGTGACAGCGCGAATCTTGGAGTCGGTTTCTCGGATGCCATGATTTTCTCTATGAACTTCTTTATCTTCTCCTCTTCTTCTTTGTAGCCGAAGATTATTTTTGTCGCGTCGTCGCTTGTTGTGTATAGCTTAGGCTCGATGGTGAAGCTCCAATATTCTATTTCTGGACCCCACTTGGTCATCTTTCCTGTCTTGGTGTGGAACTGTATCGCTATTCTGTGCGGTTGACCATCTTCGTCGTAGTAGAAATTCAGCGTCGCGTCGTCAGTTGTAACCCTTTGAAAATTTGGAAACTCATGTGCCATCTTCTGCAAAACCCTTTCAAACTGGTCGATGTTGAACTTGCTCCTCAATGTGACCACTTTTTCACCCCGTAGAGAAAAAGAGAAGAGGTTTATTTCCTTCGTTTGACGGCCTCGTCCTTCTGGTCTAGGTAGCTTTGGAATGGGAACAGGCGCATTTCTGCGGCTTGAACTATAGCTCTCGCGTCGGATCTCTCCGGCGGAATCCAGTCTAACACTCTTTTTCCGAGCTCGTTGCATTTGAAGAATCTTTTGAGGTGCTCGATCGTTGGATATTTGTGGACCCATCCTGCGATGTCGTAGTGTGCTATGCTTCCACAGTCGAGGTGGAGAAACTCGTAGAAGTAACGCGATAGTATTGGTGGCTTGGTTTGATCTTCATTGTATAGCGTTCCCTGCTTCATTATTCCTTCAAGGTTCCTCAGTATGCGGTCTTTACTCCACACTCGGTTACCGTTCACGAGGATCGCGGCTTTAAGGTGGTGTTCATCGATGAGTTTTTGTATCAGCAGCCTGACATGGGCTTCTTTCATGTTGACGAGGTTCTCGTGTTTTTTGAGAACGACTATGGCTTCGGAGATCTCTTTTTCGCTTCCGTAATAGGTTATTCTGTTGGTCATTTTATTTGTACCCCGCAGCGCGCGCATACTAAACTGATAACGTTCTCCGACTCGATTGTTCTGTTGGCTACGGGGTCGTCGCCGTCTTTGGACACATCTGAAATACGCACTTCAGCTACCATGTCGAATGTGCGGGAACCACAGTTGCCACATTTCAGCTTTCCAGACTCGTCGTAAATATATGTCACGGATTCACCCCGAGAGAAAAACTAGTGTGAGTTTCCATGCCTCGCACTACGACTTTTTTGATCACTTACCTAGGGAAAAGCATTCAAAATAGGCTATCGTATAGACGTTTCAGTAAATGCCTTCAGTGAAAAGCTCTTTGGATTAATTGGAGGTGCTGGCGGTTCCTTCCAATAGAAGGCCGATATGTCAGGTGGCAGCCACCGGTTTCCGTAATCCCACAGTTTACTTGATGGACCCGTTTTGTTTCCGTCTAGCATCAAAGAATCTGCGCAGATAATGCTGTATGGATGATTTGAGAATATTGCCATGTTAACTAAGCAGGCTCTGTAGAGGGACGGTTTGATTTCAATGCCGAATAGCACGAGGTTCGCTTTCGGCATCATTTGGCTTGCTGCGAGTAGAAATCGACCGGTTCCGACACACGGATCCAGCTGTGTTTTCACTGGTGGATCCATTGGTTTCAAGTGGTTCGGTCGAGTGTGATAGGTTAGCCAGTACCAGGTAACGTAATCCAAATAAGAGTTGTAGCAGAACCACTCATCTGCACTGTCTAACTTTTTCTCTGGGTAGACCGACTTAATCATAAACTCGACTATGGCTCTGGGAGTCATGTTTTGGCCTAGACCAACGAGATTCAGTTCAGTGTAGACTTCACCAATATGGTCCCAAGGATTCGCTTTTGCAGCCACATAATAATGCTGGAACAGGTCTAAGCCTTCAAGATACTCGTATAGACTGTCTTTCTCGAGGCTGATTCCCTTAAACCCTTGTAACGGTGGCATGTATGCTAGACCAGTCTTCTTATTCAGCACAAGCCATCTGGCCAGATACTCCACCATCAATTCCCACGATCGGAAACCGTAGTGCCCAGTTTTCATTTTGATTTCTTCGACGATTCTGTGAATGAGGTCTTTTGGATTGCTTTTTGAGTATTTGCTAACTCTGGTGCGATGTATCAATTCTAAGAGTTCTTTGCTCATTATACACCCCAGCAGAAAAAGATTGGAGTCTGATGTAGCGTTCCAAGATTCCTTCAGCGGACTGTAAGAAATGTTCTGGGACCTCACTGGACACGTGGTTGCCGCGACGTACTTGCTGACCGTTTTCATCTTCCAGAGTGTACACATAATAGCCAAGGAGATCGATATAGCGATAGGACTTGACAGTTAGTCTTTGACCGTAGAGGTCTATTGTCATGCAATGAACTTTATCGCCAACTTGAAACTTGGGTTTTGGTTTCTTACGCTTTTTCATAACCCACCCCGAAAAAAGAGGTTAAACCCATGTGCATGACAGTAAGGCTAAGGCAAACAAGTCGTCCACAATTTTCTTATCGACCTTCGTTGACCATTCTCCCTCGACCTGTTTCTGGTAGCTATTGATTAACTCGTCAACTTTTGGTTCATCTTCGTTCTTGAAGATTAGGTCCACGGAGAAGTTCAAGCAGCCAACTAAGGCTTTTCCTCGTGTTTTCTCCCATTCTCTCCACAGTTTCAGGCCGAAAACTTGGTAATTGTGCTGTTCGGCTACTGTCTCTATGTCTTTTCTAGTGGCGTCGTTGACCCACTGATCAAACTCGGTCAGATCCCAAGGATTCGTTATGCCATGGGCTTTCATCTGCTTCGCTAATTCACTCAAAGAAATCACCCCAAAAAAAGAAAAGAGGGTTAGTCGATGTAGGTTCTAATGTCAACCTTGATGTTTGCTAGTGCTAGTTTTTGTCGAACGAAGCGGCATACTTCCTCTTCGTAGAGCATGCTCTGCGAAGCTTGGTCAAGTTTTGGCATCCACCACGAACCCTGCGTTTCTGTCTTCATCAGTTTGCCGAACCATCCGACCCAGTAGTCGTCTCCTCTTTTCTCAGCTGCTGTCTTCTGGAAGAGTTTGATGATCTCCCTGTGCTGGTTCCATTTCAGCACGATGTCAGCGGAGCCACAGGGATACCATTTTCCGTTAGGATAGTCGTAGTCATGGTAGATTTCGTTGGCATATTGCCTAGCCGCTTCACACACTTCTCTGAGTATCTGTTCCAGAGGTTTGCCCTCATTCTTCAGATGCTCGGATGTGGTGACCTGTATGAAAGGCCCTTGAGACGCAACGAACACACTTGGGCTGCCTGAAAACTCCTTCACGTTAGGCTGTTCTTTACGTTCTAACAATGGGCTACACCCCAAAAAACTAGCTAGTTATCTTGTTCAATCCACGAACTCAGCGAGAATCGCTGTGCTGGTCCTCCATCTTACCAACCTCTGCCATGAAGGGTCGTCTCTCATGGGTTGGTAAGAAAGGTGAGCAAAGAGGTGCTAAAAATGAGGTCTGAAGTTACTCTCGCGATTGCTGTTCAGTGAAGAGTTTCAGCGAGAACTGTTTGGCGCTTATTACTGGAATCGGTTGGGTGGCTATTTCTCGAGGTAGATATTGCAGATTCATGCATGACGAAATGATGAGTAGTAGTCTCTTTGTGGATTGTTCATCTAATCGCGGGTCGATTTCATGTATATTTACGCCGTCGGGTCCTATCCCAGCTAAGACTCCGAGTCCCGCAACCATGTTAAACATCCACATGGCTGTGCCCATGATTTTTATGGCTGTGTCGCAGTCAGCTCCTTTCACTTGGCTTAGTAGTCGGTCATACCACTTTCCGATGGCTTCCCTGTTCTTTTCAAGCCAGTCTTCGAAGGCTGAAAGCAAAGACTGCCTGAACATTCTCACGATGTCTTCCATAGATTTTTCCATAAGAGTCACCTTGATTGGATGTATGCTTTGAGTGAGAAGCGGTGGTTGTAGACTGGGCAGTCTCGCTTGACTTTGTTTCGCCCGCCATCTGACACGTTATGTAATAGGAAAGAGCATGTTCCTTGATATACTGCTTTTGAAGTTCCGCCATCCGCTCAATCTCGAACACATCGAGAGTGCGTGTAAGCATCTGTACTAGCGAGCGGAGATGCTTCTTGTTCTCCCAATAAGTCAGAGAGTCATCTATCTCTTGAAAATCTATGCCATATTTCTGACAATACCGTATTAGCAGACGTTTCTCCAAGTTGTTCACATTTACACCCCGAAAGAAAAAAGGTAGATTGTCATGTTGGTCTCTTGAATTTGATTATACAACTATGGGCGCCATTTTGCTTCACGTATTCAATTTCTTTTGTTCTGAAATGTAGTTCTATCATGTCAGAACCGATTTTTCTGACACTGCATTCTTTCACATGTTTCACCCCATAGAAAAAATTAGGAGACGATTCTCTGGAACACCGGAAACCGAAAAACGCCGTTATCTGTGTGCTTGTAGTATTTTATCTCGACTCGCAGTTTGATGTCCAAAGCTGTGTATTCCTCTCCGATGTCAAATGGAGGAGGAATCTTTCGGGCATCTGCGAACATGTCCTTGAGTTGTCTGAGTTCCCAGTCGTTTGGTCCAGAGCCAGCGCAGCCTACGAATTTGCCGTCCTTGGCCAAAACTAAGCTACGGAAGAATGGAGATCTAGCACCTCTCCCAAGAGTGTATCCGACAACATCGACTGTTTGGAACTTCCAGTTTTTCAGTTTAAGCCACTTGTATGAACGGTCGTATTCGTAAGGTGAGTTTATGTCCTTGAGAATGAGGCCTTCAGCTCCGCGATGAACTACGTCTGCCCAAGCCTTCTCCAATTCAAAGGTGTATGAAACATATTGAATCTCTAGTGGTGCTCCTTCTAACAGTTCAAAGAGCAACTTTTTTCTCGCAAGATAGGGCTGCTTAGTGACGTCCAGTCCGTAGAGTTCCATAACGTCGAAGGCTTCAGCAGTAATCGGATACTGCTTGCGAAGAGCGTATTGTTTAGCCCAGTCCTGAGTAGAGCAGCGTCTCTTGTCGTCTACCAGAGTCTGGTAAACCTTGGCATGGCGTGAACTCTACCTCTTCGGTGACTGGGTTGACATAAACAGCTTCCGTGTCTACAGTAAAGTCTCCTTTGACTTGTTTGGCTGCGTCAACTAGTTCTGTGAGTCTGTGAGTGTAGTCGATTCCATGTCTGTTTATCAGCGTGACTTGTCCATTCTTTTTCACTATCTTGACTCGCGTGCCATCAAATTTTTCCTCTGCTGCTAAGCCTTGTCGTTTGAGGTCATTCAAGTCTCCATCTTGACATAGCATAACGATAGGTTTCTCTTTAGCCAAAATTGCACCCCGAAGAAAAAAAGAGGGTTAAGCGAATAGTTTGTGCTTTACTTCTTCTGCTTTTTCTTGTCAGCGGACACAACTACTACAGCCTGAATCGGTGGCAAGGTCTGGAGTGTTGGGGCCTCACGAATCGGCACTTTGACGGCTACTGGTGGTTCTTGAAGGTGGTTGTAAGCGAGTTTTTGTTCGGTGAACTTCATCAGCCAAACGAATTTTCCATCCTTGAACATCGGGCAGAGGAAGACATAGTATGCCTTGAAGCCGCCGAAGGAAAACGTGGTTATGCCTATTTGGTCTGCTTTCAGTCTTTTCTCTGCTTCCTCAAATAACTGTATGGCGACTTTCTTGTCCTCACTGAAGATCTCATAAACGTTGGTTATGAGAAACATCTCTATGCTGGTAGATGGAACCCAGTTTTCGTCTGGAATGTTGATGAGGTCCGTTCGTGGGTATGGACTTACTTCTTTCTCGGATCCGTCTGGCTGTTTAGCGTAGTAGACAATCTCCTCTTCTTTCAGTTCGGAGCCATCTTCAGCCAAGTATTTGTATTTGAAGTTGTCAAGGATCTCTAGGGCTTCGGAGAGCGGCACTTCCTTCTGTGTCTCAGGATCGATTAGTTTGATGTCTACTGCCAAGTCTTTGCCTTTCCACACGAACCTGTTTCGGGCTACAACGCGCTGTTTCTCCACTGTCTTTCCGTCGACTGTCAGCATTCGTATCTGTGGCTCTTGAATTAGCAGCTCGTTTCCCGCTGGCTTGTATTTTACCTCTAAATCAAAGGTGGAGGTCTTAAACCTCAAAGTCTGCACCCCAAAAAAAGTTTGAGTTTAATATGAGAATGGGAGGGCTGATTCTAACGGAGGTTCTCCGTTCAAATCCCACTTTTTAAGCAGTTTGTAGTATGTTACAGCGTTCCATATCTGTTGCCTTATGATTTTCTCAGCCCAGTTCAATCTGTCGGTGATGAACTTTGATGTTTCGTTGTGGTCTGTTGGGCTGTCCCAGTATGAGCCGATCCTGTAGTCTTGCACTCTCGGGCAATCCTTCCATATAGAATCCTCTCCCACATCGTCACCGCATTCAAATGGGTCATTTATTAGGTCGAAGAACCAAGGGAGCCCTCTGCCGCCGTATCGTTCTATGGTTAAAGAAGCCTCCATTTGGCATTCTCTACACGTTCTCAGGTGTTGTATGAATTTGATTTCGTTAGCCGACTGTTTGAGATACTCAAGTGTTAGCGTAAGTTGGTTATCTCTCCATTGTCTTGCTTCCATGCGACCTAACAAAGAGAGTAAGTCAGGACTCGGCTCCTTTGGCTTCGTATACTTTGGTTTTGGCGGTTGAATATGCTTCAATAACGCTTGTAACTCTTCACTCAAGGTGTCACCCCAAGAAAAAAAGGGAAAGATTAAGCCACGTATTTTTCGGAGTTATGGTTCTGGACTAAGGCTTTGAGAACTGTTGGATTTCCCCATGGTTCAACAGAACCGTGTTCCTTCTCGTAGTCCTTCATCTCGGCTGTAAGCTGTTCTATGAGGGTTTTAGCGCCAGAGGGACTAATCGTAATGTAGACTGTCTTGACTATTTTTCCATTTGGGTTTTGAAACTTGAAGATTAGGCAGAAAGCTTCTTTGTTGTGGCCGATTTCAAAGCTATTGCAGAATAGGGTTTCGGGCATTTAAATCACCCCCGAAGAAAAAAAGGGGAATTAGAAGACGGGGAAGACTATCCTCGCCTTAATTCCGCTCACGGCGAAGGCGAACAGACTCTTTATTATCACGTCTACGTCGTATCCTGAGAACGTGAGTAGGACGCTCTGTCTATGCGTGATCGTGTAGTCCTCTGGAAGTCGGAATACTCGTAGTATCTGTCGTGCTTGGTCGGAGGCTGAAACTCTGCCGAGTCCGCTGCAGGATCTACAGGTCTTTACGCTTCCATGGATGATGAGAGTGCCTTCTCCACCGCAGTCTTGGCATTTCACGCGCTCTTCTCCGTGAGATAACAGAATTGCATACAAGGAGCGCACCCCAAATCCTACTCCCTGCGTGGCAAGGTCGGCGTAGCGTGGAAACATCCTTCACGCTCTGGGGTTCCGATAGGGTTGGATAACCCTTCTAGCCGCCTAACGCCCGCAGGTAAGCACTGAGTTGTTCGAGGGCTTCTGGTGGGCGGAGTTTCCTCATCTCGACACACTTGTTATCCCATCTCTGGGTTTTTTCGTGTGCTTCACAGAACCTTCCACCACCTCAGTTTTTGCTGAGGGTAACCCGCCTTCTGTGGTTCACGTGGATAATTCTTAGCCTCGACAAGGGGTGTTTCCATCAGCCTAAAGGCTGACTTGTTATCCTAACAAGGTCGAGTTGCTACGTCATCGAAGCCCTCTTATGAGTAGGCTTCACTGGATATGGGCTTCTTTTCCAACCCGAATCTCCGATAACCAAACGATTTATGGAGGTCGGTCAATGAAAAAAGGGCTAATCTCCAGACGAGAGGCTAATCTAAAGCCTAGACTCTAACGTGGAAAGTCTGGAGTTTCACAACCCCAACGTTGAGTAGGCTAGCATTTGCTCTCGTCTTTTGGAGAAGCCCATATTCTCATGTAAGCCTTTTATCTGTCTGAACGGAATGTTCGGCTCAATCAGGGTAGCCTTTCCATGCCGTCGGTGGGTTTCCCACTCGACTATAGCAGGAAAAAATGGGGAAGCGTTTGAAGTAAGGAACAAGCCTTACTTCTTTTTGGCTGAAGCCAAAGCGTCGTTTATCCACTTGCTCAAGCCGAAGCGTGGCTGAACAGGAGTCCCTAACTCTTTGAGAGCGTCGGGAATCGCCACGCTGTCCAGATACCTCTGTGCCTTAGAGAGTGGGCTTATCTTCTCTCTGAAAGGCTTGGCGGCTTTTGAGAGAGTTTCAGAAGCCGTTTTTGCCTCTGTCTTTTTGGTCATGTAGGTTTTGACATCAGCGTTTTTGATGTAGGTTTCGAGGTTGTCCCTAATCTCCTTTCGGATTTCGGCGACAGCCTTGCGTTCGGCTTCGGTCTTTTCGTTCATGTCTTGCTGTGTCAGTCGCCTGCCCAAAAAGTAGCCCCATCTCTCGCCTACGAGGTCTCTGAAACCACGTAGCAAGACGACTTCCTGTTCAACGGGTATCGCTGTCGCTTGAGTGGTGGTTGCGGTTTGTTTTGGCAACTCACATACCTTTTTTGGAGTATGGAGTCTAACCCTGTTGGCTCTGCTCGTTCAGTTTGCAGAAAGGCTTAATCTCCCCGCTAACCAATCCAAAGAAAAATGGGAATTAGTGGGCTAACTTGATCAGTAGCCTCTTCGGTATCCTCTGAGCCGCCCAGAAAGTCGAAACCTTGCTTAACTGTTCAATCATGTAATAATCTGCGTTGCTGATTCTGGCTACTGTCCACAGGTCTTTATCGTGAAAGCCATGACTCGCCTTATCATGTTCCTCAATACACACGTTGATAAGCCAACGTGTCAACGCTGTTTCAATATGCCCACATCTCCGACAACGAGCAACGAATGGCATAACCAAACCTCTGGGGTTAGCGGTTTGGAGAATCCTTATGTCTGCATTAGCAACCAAATTCTAAAGGCTTTATTCTACTTCAACCGTGTTTTAGAACAGCCTTTTCCTTTGCCACGTCTTACGACGCTGTGGCTTGTTGTTGGCTAACTCATTCAAGCCACGCCACACAGCACACGGTTCGCCTCTCCGTGTGGAAACATCGCATAAGGCACAACTGCGCACACCATTAGAATGGGTGCGGGTTATGTTTCGATGCGATGCACGTTTAACACTTTATCAAACAAACTCTTAAACGTTTCTTTTTCAAAAAACGTTTTTTTGCATCATTTCGCTTAATATGAATTAACCGCAAAGATACTCAAATAATAACTGCTTTTTCAAAAAAATTTGACTATAACATCCACTTAGGAAGTGGTTTCTTCGCTCGCTCCCTTGCCCTCTTTTCCCTTCTCCTAGCCTTGGTCCTTCGTCTGACTTCCCGCTTCTTCTCCTTGGGCATGATAGTCCAGTCGGCTGAAGGGTAGAGACTCTGAAAGGGCCTGAGCCACGCTGGATCATCGACCTTTCGAGGGTTAAGAGCATACATGTTGCGTTCAAAGTAGCCTTTTCTCACACTTGGCACTCTTTTAACCAAGCGGACCAAACCAAGTTTCTTCAGGAGCCAAATGTATACTCGCATGGTCGCGTAGTCCCCTCTTTTGAAGTGAGCACCCACAACTTCAGCTCTTTCACAGAAGTCAGACCATGCTTCCCACAGTTCTTTGACGTATGCTTGTCCCTTTTCTTCGAGAAAGCCTCGGATGAATCTAGATTTTGGTGAGGTTGCAGCCACGCCCCATTTCCAGGGCAGATCAGCGACACCTTCTTTCCACAGCTTGACGATTTCTTTCTCATAAGGTTTGAACGTGACCACTGGAACGGGGACAGCCATCGCTTCAGCCTCATTTATATTGCTCTCAAAACGTTTAAATAAACTTATGCGTTTATTTGAAATATATATAGGAGTGTATGTGATATGAAGAGAATGAACGTGATCTTCGCAGACGAGACCGACGCCAAGATCCGCGACTACCTTTACAACGAGGTCGATAAAAAGTACGTCGGTTTCCAGTCGCCTTTCGTTGAGTTCGCTGTCTTAGAACTGTTTGAGAGGCTTGAGAACGATAAGAAGTTCGAGAAGGAGTTCAAAGAAAGGCTGATAAAAGAGAAGGAACGACGCGATCAGGCCAAGGGTTGGGCTGGCAGGAGATAAGCTTGTCAGAGGAGTGTCGCCCTTTCTGCGGCGCCATATTCGCTATTATCGTCAGGAGTCGACTCCTGAGAAAGATTGTGCTTTGGAATGTCGACCGAAAAACTCCCGGGCCTCAATAAACCATCATGGTTTGGGTGGAACGCACTTTGTTCAAGCGGCGCACTTGCCATGTGACAATGTCTTTTAGTTTGTCCAGGGTGTCAGCCTCAATTTTAGCTATTATGTCGTAGACGCCGTATACGGTGTGGGCTTCCACCACTCCTGCAACCTTCTTAAGTTCTTTAAGCACTTCCTCGTCGTAGCCTGTCTCCAAGTTAATTAACACATATGCGATAGGCATCTGTTATTAATCCTCCTCTTTTTGATTAGAGAATTGCCCATCCACTAAAACGTTTTGCTATGCGCGCGCAGAAACCTAAAGCTTGACTTACTTATAGTTTAGTTAATATTAATGTAAGGGAGAAATTTACCTTTCAAGAGAGAGCCGAGAAGAAAAAACACAGAGAGCAGGCACGCGCAAGGAGAAGAAGGCAAAGGAAAGCCAGAGGCGCACTTTAAAAAATATGTGTGCGCGCGCTTGGTTCGTTTGTAGCTGAGGAGATAGAGGGAGTTTATAAGGAACTGGTGGAGGACTCTGATTGATCTCCTTGATCATACCAACTTTCAACGAGGAGAAGATTCTGGGAAGATGTTTGAGGTCAATTGAGGCTCAAAACTACCATGATTATGAAGTAGTTATCGTAGATGGGAGGAGTTCAGATAAAACTTTAGACATAGCTGAATGCTACAAGCATAAAATTTTGATGCTTCCTCGAGAAAGGCCTCATGACGTTAGTTTAGCCAGAAACTTCGGTGCCTCACCTTCGCGATATAGTTGCTTCCTTCCCTCAATGACCACGGGACAAGCGTTGAAGTGGTCTAACAGCTAGCCTTCCGAAACCTTGGCGCCAAGAAAATAAGCAAAAGTAGACCGGGCTAGCTTTACATACGCGTTTAAACCCTCGTTATGATAAGGATAAAACCATTAGCAATCTTAATAGGCGGCGACTTGGTAAGTTAATTTTTCAACATGACTTACCTGTGGCTGAAAAGTAAATGCCCAAGTTGAAGGTTTTTTTGCTGGCCGGTCGAACCATTCGCCAAGGGACAGGGAAAAGAGTACGGGAAGCTCTCTGAAAGGTATTGGAAAAGCGTGACAATCTGCGAAATCGACCCTGAAGACATGAGATATCTAGGCGTCAAAGAAAACCAAAACGTAAAAATAACCACAGACTATGGTTCAGTCGTTGTCAGAGCCGTGAAATCATTGAGAGCGCCTCATCGTGGCGCAGTTTTTGTTCCTTACGGGCCTTGGGCAAGTATTGTTGTAAATCCTAAAACTCATGGGACAGGCATGCCCTCTTTTAAGGGAATAGAAGCCATCATTGAACCCGCCTCCAACGAACAAGTTTTGCGCCTGCAAGAGTTGCTTCAGCAGCATTACAAGAAGGAATGAAACCATGCCGGTTGTTTCAAACGTCACGTGTCCAGTCTGCGGTTCTCTCTGCGATGACATCGAGCGCGGGCACTCATAGAAGTAAACGATTCGGGATGAGCATAAGCTTTCTCTATCTCTTTCTCAGTGATTTCTATTTAAAATTTCTTTTGTACTCGTATCTTAACACATCATCCAAAATCTGCCTAAATATGGTTATCAAGAATAAATTAACGATTTTTTGAAGAGGAAAATGTTGTTTGGGATTTTTCGGATGCGATGAGTCAACGTACAGTCAAAATGGGAATCGAACTAGCGGCCCAACATAATACAATGTCGTCCAACATTCTAGGGGATTGCTTAGCGTGCTTGCTCTGCGAAACACTGGCTGAAAACAAGGTTAGGAGAGCTTTGAGGAGGCTTGTGGCTACAACTTGGTCACTCAATTGCTCTCATGAACATATTTTTTTATCCAGAAATGATAACATGTAAAGGATTTGATAATTTCACATGCAGAAATGCAATACATCTTATCGGCCAAAACATCCACCTTATATATGGTTGATCTAAACAGACAAAAAAGGGAATAAAAAAATTTATGAAGGAATGTCACCATTCGTCTTCTTCAAATTCTTCCTCTTCAGTTTCTTCTGATTCTTCTGGTTCTTCCTCTGCAATGCATGCATGCATGACTGGATCACGTACATTTATATTCGGAAGAAGGGTGACTGAAATGAGGCGATAGAATGGGCAAGAAGACGAAAGGTGAAAGGAAAGAGAAGAGAGTTATGGAGGCTGAAGGCAGACCAAAGCCTCTAAAGAAGAAGGAAAGGAAAGAGAAGAGAAAGAGGAAGAAGATTACTAGACTAGAGAAGATTGGAGCATAGACCCATCATAAGTACACAGTGCGCGCGAGCTTGACTTTATAACTAAGCCCATATTTATGCTATTGCTCTTAAAGTAGAGGGCTGGCTAAGATGTCGACGCACGTCGCGAAGACTCCTCCTTCAACCAGTCTGCCTTGTAGCCGATATTGGACGAGCCTCCGCCCTGAATGTAAAAAATGCAAGGATAAAATGAAGTGCCCAATGTATCTCACACATTGGAAGAAACATCAAAAACTTATGAGGTGATGAAAACGAGCGTAGAAAAGCTTTGTAAAAATTGTGTCTACTTCAAGGTTCGGAGAGGAAATCCATATTGCTCCCTCATAAAGCAAAAAGGCCCAGAAACCTACGTTTGCGGCAAATTCAAACCTAAATAGGCTTTGAGATAACCTTCCTCAGTATGTTTTAGGGCAAAAAATAAGTATATACAAAACGCATAAAAGCCCTTTATGTCTGCCACTAAAATCCTAATCCTGTTGCGTGATACACCACACTTAGCGCCAACATTGATAGCGTCGAAGACCGGGATGGTCGTTTCAGATGTAAGGAATCTTCTCGCCGTTTTGTTGGAACTAAAGCTTGTTGAAACTCCTGCGAGAGGGCTCTATCAGATAACCAGTCTTGGCGAGTATGTCCTGCAAGAGATAACGTGAGTCGGGAGCAATGCTATGCCTGAAGTCGGTTAGATCTTGAGGAAGAGCTGAAGGCAGAAAATCAAGCCGATCAAGAAGGGCCTTTTCAGGAAGAAAGTTGTTGACTTTCAGTGGAGCAAACCCGTAAAGATACCCCCGCAGTGTTAGGGTTGGCATGACGCTTGTTGGGTTGTTTTTTCATGCCCATCTCTATCTTTATGATGATGACGCTTTTTTGCGCCATGGTTCATCTGGCTTTTCACCTTGTTATTCTTCTTTATCGGATTTGGATTAATTTTTGGTCCATTTATATGCAGCGCAGTTAATTTACAAAGACACACGGTATGATAAGAAAAAGTACTTGGAGCTGCTACTCTCAGCAGCTGCTAACATTTTAAGCCCATTCACTTACACCGAGGAGAAAATTCAGAATATCGTCATAACAAAGGAAAAACAGTTACTGATCACCTAGAGCACTCGGTAATTAAAGAAAGCAGAGAGCAAAATGAAACTAATCGACGATCGAGTAGCGGTTGCGAGAGGAGGGTGCAGAGGGCATTAGGTTGGAGATCCGCGCCTCAAACTCCGCATGCATGCAAATCGCATTACTCCGACCCCAAGATTCACAGCGTCTATCATCAAGCAAAGCGAGTTACCACGAGATAGGAAATGGATTAGTGTTCTATTCAACACTATGAATGTTGAGAAGGCTCTTTCGAGTTCGCCTTACATTGTCAGCATGGAAGAATTGTTCACGCCCATTCGTGGTACTTTTCGTTGGACTATAGATACCGCTGGGGCGGGTCTTGGGGCAGATAAGTTCTTTTATCTACCTTCTGAAGACGTTCAAAAATGGAATATTCAAGACTATGTTTTTCCTGCTCTGATTAGTCAAAGATACGCTAAGAACTTCACATTCACAAAAAAAGATTGGGAGACATTGAAGAACGGTGGAAAACCATGTTACGTGTTTCTATGTCATAAGCCTAAGGATGAACTCCCAAAGAACGTTAAGAACTATATCGAGTGGGGTGAAAAAACACCGCTCGTGAGACCCAAAAAGGGGGAAGAACCAAAGACAGCAAATCAATCGTTACCTGCCCGAGAAAGACAGAAGAACACCAAAAAATACCATGGATGGTACGACCTTGGAGACGCGGTAAGCGTGCCTCTATTTTCCACTTATAGAGCACAGTATGTGCATAGATTCGCTTTACTGGATTTTGACGTGGCTCTGGATAAAGATTTATTCGGATTGATTCCAAAAGTAAAAATCACTCAAAAGTACGTAAAGGCTGTGTTAGCATATTTAAACTCGGATTTCACCCGCTTGTTCATAGAGACTCAGGGAAGAGCTACAGGTGGTGGTTTAATCGAGTTCGATTTAAATATGGCTCGCAAACTACCGATACTGGATATCAGAAAACTAACTGGACTTCAAGCAGAGAAATTGGCTTCACTGTTCGACCAACTAGCTGCTCAAACAAGAATACTTGGTGGTACAGATACCTTAGAAAACATTGACAAGCTGAGCCCGGTCGTAAAAGAAATAGACGATGAGGTAGCGAAGATCATTGGCATGGATCAAGAGACTGTTGAAGCAACTAGGGCTTTGGCAAGGTCACTTATGGAGAGGAGACTCGCTAGAGTCATTGGAGCCAAACCGGAAGCCGTAAAGGGCCCGGAGGAACCCAGAATAAGGCCGCCTAAAAAGCCTAAGAGAGCCAAAAAAGAGGATACGAGTATTCCTTTAGACCGGTTCATTAGGTGATACTAATGAATAAAATCGTAGGCGTCGTTTATTCTGTTCCTCTCCACTTTGTAGACAGGTTGTTCGTTGCGCATAGAAACGTTTTCGTAAAATATGTTGCACGGACAACAAATCTTAGAATAGCTCCCAAACATAAAGTGGTGGTCTATGCGTCTCATGGTTCAAAAGAAGTAGTTGGCGAGGGCATAATTAAGGCAATAGAATTTCTGACACCAAAAGAAGTCTTAGAAAAATATGAAGACAAAGTATTTCTAAATGAAGACGAATTGAAGGAATACACAATGCGCCAGCCAAAGAGAACCTCTTCTAAGAAAATGCTCACTCTAACCTTGTCCAAATTGCGACGATATCCTCAGGCAATCAAATACGAAAAACCAGTCACCATGGCAGACGAATACTTAACCGAAGAAAAATACACTGCCCTTTTGCAGAAAGTCTCCAAAGAAAATCTCTGAAATCACTGCGTCGTTATTCTTTTTCTTTGTAGATCTTATGAAAGACGTGGTTTGATAGTGTCTTTGGCTGGCTAGTCCGAGAGCTACCTGGTCTTCGCGACTGGTTTGTAGATTGGACTTGACCTGAGCTGCTAAGCAACTGGGCCATTTGCGCCCGTATGAGAGATTGCAGCCTGAAGCCAGCAGGAGAGTGAAAATGGAATGAGGTATGTTGGATTAGACGTGGGCAAAGCCAGGTGCAGAGCTGCGCTCATGAACCAGAAAGGCGACGTGGAAGGCGAATTCTTCTTTGAAAACAACAGTAGAGGGATATCGAATCTGGTGTCTGCGCTCACAAGTGAAGACAAGGTTGTGATGGAGTCAACGGGTAACGTGTGGCTAAACATATACGACGCTTTGGAACATAGGAACATCAGCGTGGTGCTGGCGAATCCATTGAAGACTAAGGCCATTGCTTCGGCAAAGGTGAAAACAGACAAGGTTGACGCGAGGATTCTTGCACATCTACTGCGAACGGATCTTGTGGCTGAAAGTTATGTTCCACCGGGGAACGTGAGGGAGATGCGTGCTTTGGTGAGGCATAGGCTTTCGCTTGTGAAGATGCGGACTATGGTCAAGAACAAGGCGCACGCAATCACTGAAAGGTATGGCTACCGGTGCGAGTACTCTGACATGTTTGGGAAGGCAGGAATGGAATGGTTAAGAGCACTTGAGTTGCGTGAGTTGGATCAGCTGGTGCTTGAAAATCACCTTTCGCTTATTGAGTCGATAAATGCACAGATAAGGAGGGTTGACGAGGCTATTAGGAAGAAGGCTTCTCAGGACGAGGATGTTCGCCTTCTTCTGAGCTTAACGGGCATTGACGTGTACACTGCGTTGCTGTTACGGTCTGAAATGGGTCCTATAACGAGGTTTCCTGACTATAAGAAGCTTGTTTCCTGGGCTGGTTTGGCTCCGTCGGTGCATCAGTCGGGCAATGTGGAGTATCATGGTGCGATTACTAAGAGGGGTTCGAGCATGTTGAGGTGGGCGATGGTTGAGGCGGCTAGGGTAGCGGTGCAGCATGATGAGAGGCTGGGGGCGTTTTATGAGCGTGTTAGGGTGAGGAGGGGTGATCAGAAGGCGTGGTTGCTGTTGCGTGTAAGATGTTGAAGATTGTTTGGTTCATGCTTACTAGGCGTGAGACTTATGGTAATGCCAACGGGAGACTTTATGGGGAAAAGCTAAAGAGGATTGGTGTGGAATAGGTAGTGCTTGCTTCAGGGGAAGAATTTGGTCGCTAGCTTAAGGGCATGAGTCTTTCATGAGAGTAGCTTAGTCCAGCTGTGGCGCCTGTTGTTATGGCGAACCATATGATTGTTGCCGTTATGTTTCCTTAGCTGACTATGTAGGCTAAGCCCACTGAAACCCAGTTGAGAACAGCTAAAACCTTTGGTATGTTGGACGTTAGACTCCTAACTTTGGTATATAGGCTAAGTATGCTCTTCTCAACTCTTGCCTGTCTATGTGGTGGTAGATGTCTATGGCTTCGCCTCTCCTGTCGCCTCTGAGCTCTTTAACGTATTCTCTTGGCATGCCATTTCTCAGCAACCACGTCGTGAACCAGTGCCTAAAGCAGTGGGGGCCAAAGTGATCCTCGAGTCTAGGTGAATCAGAGTTGTGGAAGCCCATTCGTTTGGCATATTTAACTATAGCTGTGTAAAGCCCGTTTCTATCGAGTCTGTTCAGACTTTGATAGCTCACGAAGAGCGCCTTTGTCTTCGGATTCAACTTTTCTCTAACCCTAAGCCATCTTCTAAAAACGATTGCACATTCATCATCGAAGAAAACAACTCTGTTGCTTCTCTTCGGTGTTGGCTTCAGTGTTATAGAGTAGTCTTCCCAGTGGACATCGTCAACATCGAGTTTCAGCAACTCACTTCTTCTTATCCCGGTTTTAGCGAACAGGACAGCTATAGCCTTATCACGTGGGTCCATGATTGAGCTTATGAGCCTGCTCATCTCTTCCACACTTAGAAGCTTTCGCTCAGGGTCGTCGTATCCATTCTTGTAACGCCTCAAATATCTCTTCCTAAAAAGGAGCACAACATTAGTGCCCACCAAACCCTCAAAGGCTAAGTAATCATAAAACGCTGACAATGCGGAGAAATAGTTTTCAATGGTCTTGTGCTTCACGTTCCTCTCGTGTAGAATGTGTTGCAGAAAATCCTTGAGCACATGTGTGTCTGCATTGCCTGGATCTACGCCTCTGTTTAGGAGGAATCCGGCGAATATGAGGAGGCTGGACTTGTATCTTCTTATGCTCTCGTTGGTCATGCCCCTCAGCTTGCAGTCTTTGCAGAAGTCTTCAATAAGCCGCCCAGGGTCTTGAATTAGCTCTAGGCTCAGCTTTTCCACCTCCAGCCCCTCCCTTTATACTCCAGCAAGCCGTAGCCCTCTAGGGCTTCCAGCTGCTTGCTCACAGCCTTCACCAGATAGCTGCCAGAAGGATCTATATTCAAATGCGCTAGAATCTGCTCTTGAGTGTAGGAGCCGCCCTTCCTAAGCAGCTCGATTAGGTCTTTGTCAAATCTTCTGACTCCTTCAAACGCTTCTTCAAGGAACGGTTGGGCTCTATAACGCCTGAGCTCATTGTCAAGGTTCTCCGCAAGCTTCTTCAGAAGCCTGTTTTCATTCCTCACCTTCTTGAGTTCTTCCTCAGCGTCTCTCAACTTTTTAATTAGTTCCGCTCTGCTGAGATAGCCTTCCTCCCCTTCTTCTCTCCTAATTGACTCTTCAACTCTCTCGATGACAAATTTTGAAATAGAGACGCCGCCCTTCTCAGCCTTTTGCTTCCAATCCTGAACCATTTCAAAAGACGGCAAGTAAACGTAGATGGCTCTCTCTTTGATCGTGTCAGTTTTACGCCTCTTAGCCTCAGAGTTCACAAGATGCACCTAAAATAAGAATGGGCTCCATAGGATTTAAAGTTTACTAGTAAAATGGTGCGGGGGGTGGGATTTGAACCCACGAACCCCTGCGGGACAGCCGCCTCAGGGCTGCGCCTTTGGCCATGCTTGGCAACCCCCGCTTCTTGTTTGATATTCCTACTTTGACGGTTTAAATTAAATC